>ERZ1027231.61-NODE-61-length-74073-cov-62.440960_pt1 | contig 74073 bp, 67 predicted proteins | sample MGYA00520866_ERZ1027231 | MGnify/ENA primary metagenome ERZ1027231 (study PRJEB33311, sample SAMEA4378411) | marine metagenome | biome: Marine biome; feature: Fjord; material: Water | collected 2014-07-20T08:00:00Z/2014-07-... | depth 75 m ...
GATGGTAGTGTGGGAGTTCCCATGTGAGAGTAGGACATTGCTAAACTTCTATTTAGAGAAGCCCGAATCGAAAGAGTCGGGCTTTTTGCTGTCCGGAATTTAAAATAATACGAATAAGCGCGAATAAATTCCCGCCTACTGTGGGCGGGATTTCAATCGTAAGCGTGGTTGTAATTGTAGGCGTGATTTTAATCGCGCAAGATAATAAGCGTGTGGGTGTTTTCGCTTTATGTGAGCGTAGGACATTACTAAACTTCACTTTCTACTAAATAATGAGAAGCCCGTTACGAAAGTGTCGGGCTTTTTGCTGTCTAGGATTTGAAACGATGACGAATAAGCGCGAATAAATTCCCGCCTACTGTGGACGGGATTTCAATCGCGCTTTAATAAACGTGTGGGTGTTTTCTCTTTATGCGAGCGTAGGACATTGCTTAGCAGATGCGCGATGGGTAGTGTGACTTATATTAGACATGCCCATGTGAGAGTAGGACATTGCTAAACTTCTATTTGTGCTTAGGCACTGAGAAGCCCGTTACGAAAGTAACGGGCTTTTTGCTGTCTGGGATTTAAAGCAATGACGAATAAGCGCGAATAAATTCCCGCCTACTGTGGGCGGGATTTCAATCGTAAGCGTGGTTGTAATTGTAGGCGGGATTTCAATCGCGCAAGATAGTAGCGCCGATCCTTGTGAGTGAAGCGCAGATACCCGAGGGTAGTGTGACTTATATTAGACATGCCCATGTGAGAGTAGGACAGTGCTAAACTTCACTCTCTAATAAATAATGAGAAGCCCGTTACGAAAGTGTCGGGCTTTTTGCTGTCTAGGATTTGAAACGATGACGAATAAGCGCGAATAAATTCCCGCCTACTGTGGACGGGATTTCAATCGTAAGGGTGGTTGTAATTGTAGGCGTGATTTTAATCGCGCAAGATAATAAGCGTGTGGGTGTTTTCGCTTTATGTGGGGGTAGGACATGCTGAACTTCACACTCTAATAAGTAATAAGAAGGCCGAGCCAAAAGAATCAGGCTTTTTGCTTACAGATGTTTGAAGATTACCCACAGATAATAAAAGCCTAGGTACCGAGGATAGTTTGATTCATGTTAGTTAAACCCATATAAACGTGGGACATATTAAATGTCTATTGAGTTAGACGGATTCATTCGAATAAGTTTCTTTGCTTTTTTTTACTTTGCGGCTATATTTTTTCATTACTGTTTTGTACAGCGAATAGATAAAGGCTATTTTACTCTTTGATATTCAAGTGAAGGTTAATTAACGCTGAATTTTTCAGATTTCAAAGATAGGGCTTACTGAGTTGTTTCAAATACAAATGTATTTGAAAAATTATTAAAAGCTCTCAATTTTCGATGTTAACGTCTGAGTTAGCGTAGGGCGCCTTTGATAAGAGAAAATTTATACTAATGCATAGGGCATATTAATTCAGTTTGACTGCTTCATTCATCAGTTAAGAGGCTTATACTGATTGTCTGAATTTATAGTTATATAAAAGAGTATTTCTTTGGTGAATATGAAATATTCGCACAAATATAGTGCGCGTATTGCCCTTATATCTTGCAAAAAAAGACAAGTTAAGTATACTTGCGCAAACTTTTTGAAGTTAAAGTTTTTACTTTAAAAAATCAGTGAGTCATACGAATAACGTCGTATAAGAAAACTTATAAAATATGAGAAACGAACTTACAAAGCCAGGGCGAAAATATGCCTACCAGCAAACCGCTTTGATAACTGTAATAACACTCATTTTTACACTGATAATATATTTTATTTGGGGATTTGAATCCGCAAAATCAGCCGCATTAGGTGGCACTATTGGGATACTCCCCAATTTTTTTTTCGCATACAAAGCATTTAAATATGCTGGTGCAAGAGCGTCGAAGAAGGTTGTTGAATCTTTTTTTAGCGGCGTAAAACAAAAAATGGCATTGATGGCACTACTACTAGGTTTAACAATCAAGTTTGTCGTAATAAGTCCGCTACCATTTTTTAGCATGTTTTGTTTAGTTATGGCTTTGCCAATAATAACGCCGTTTATTATTAAGCAGCAGCGGTAATTTACTATTTTATTTTTTAAACTTTAATTATTGGGAAATTAATATGTCGTCAGGCGCTGAGTTAACCAGCCAAGAATATATTACTCACCATCTTGCTAACTTGAAAGTAGGTGACGGTTTTATGGCCGTTCATTTAGATTCATTGGGATGGTCTGTATTCTTAGGTTTGGTCTTTATTACAATCTTTCGTTCTGTTGCTAAAAAAGCAACGTCAGGTGTACCGGGTAAAATGCAGTGTGCAATTGAAATGATTGTCGGATTTGTTGATGAGAGTGTTAAAAGCACCTTTCATGGCAAAAACGCATTAATTGCACCATTAAGCTTAACTATTTTTGTATGGGTTCTACTAATGAACGCTATGGATTGGGTTCCTGTTGACCTTTTACCACATTTAATTCATTGGGTAACGGGTATGCCTTTAGGTGATATCTACATGAAACCTGTACCAACAGCGGATCCAAACATAACATTTGGTTTAGCGTTAGGTGTATTCATTTTGATTATCTACTATTCAATTAAAGTGAAAGGTGTAGGTGGTTTCATGAAAGAACTGACTACTCAACCTTTTGGTCACTGGTCTTTGTACCCAGTGAACTTTATTCTTGAAACGGTAACTATGCTAGCTCGACCTTTATCACTAGCATTACGTTTATTTGGTAACTTATATGCGGGTGAGTTGATTTTCTTACTTATCGCAACAATTGGTTTATTCCAATTGCCAGTACACTTTTTATGGGCTGCGTTCCACTTGTTGGTAATCCCATTACAAGCGTTTATCTTCATGATGCTAACTATCGTTTACCTTAGTCTAGCGCACGAAGATCACTAAATTTGTCGAAGAAGGTTACTTAGCCGAAACGGTGTAATGACCTTCTTTATCAAAACAGAAATTTTTAAAACTTTAACTTTAAACAATCGGAGATAAAAATGGAAAACTTTGGCTTAATGTATATTGCAGCGGCTTTACTAATTGGTTTAGGTGCTCTTGGTACTGCTATTGGTTTTGGTCTTTTAGGTGGTAAATTCTTAGAATCTGCTGCTCGTCAACCTGAATTAGCACCACAACTACAAGTTAAAATGTTCATCGTAGCGGGTCTAATCGATGCTATCGCGATGATCGGTGTTGCTATTGGTTTATACATCTTATTCGTTAAAATTGGTTAATTTTACCACTTTTTTTTTAAACGAATAATTGATAGGAGGTACGCACAATGGATATTAATATGACCCTAGTTGGCCAGTTAATTGCGTTTGTCGTATTTGTAATATTCTGTATGAAGTATGTATGGCCACCAATCATCGGTGCCATCGAAGATCGTCAAGCAACTATTGCTGACGGGCTTGCTGCTTCAGACCGTGCTGCTAAAGATCTTGAGTTAGCTCAAGAGAAAGCTACAGCTCAATTAAAAGAAGCTAAAGTTCAGGCTGCATCTATCGTTGATGCTGCTAAGAAACATGAAGCTAAAATTGTTGAAGAAGCTGCAGGTAAAGCACAAGTTGAGAAAGAAAGAATCTTAGCTAGCGGTCATGCGGAAATTGAAACTGAACGTAACCGAGCTAAAGAAGAATTGCGCAAAGAAGTTGCAGTTCTAGCTATTGCTGGTGCCGAGAAAATTCTTGAGCGTTCAATTGATGCCGCTGTACACAGCGACATTTTAGATAAACTCGTCGCTGAACTTTAAGAGGAAAGAGCTATGTCTGAATTGACAACTGTCGCTCGTCCTTACGCTAAAGCAGCGTTCGAATTTGCTGTTGAAGCTAAAGCAATGGATAGCTGGCTAGCCCAGTTAACTTTTGCTGCCGAAGTTGCGCAAGATGAAACTATTATAGGTTTTGTTTCTGGCGGAGCTTCAGTAGAGCAAGCACAAACATTATTTTTAAATGTATGTGGTGAGCAAGTAGACAGTCAAGGCCAAAACTTCTTGAAAGTTATGGCAAAAAACGAACGTTTGTTGGTGCTACCACAGGTTCTTGAGCAATTTGTAGCGTTAAAAGCTGAATATGATCAAGAAGTTTCTGTGGATGTAACCTCTGCTGTTGAAGTAACTGCAGAGCAAAAAACAACATTAAGCGCCGCGCTTGAAAAGCGCTTGGCACGTAAAGTAAAGCTTAATTGTTTTGTTGATGCGAGTATCGTCTCTGGTTTAGTTATAAAAGCTGGTGACATGGTAATAGATGGTTCTGTAAAAGGTAAACTGAACCGCTTAGCAACAACATTACAATCTTAGATAAGGGAACAGAGCATGCAACTGAATTCCACTGAAATCGCTGAACTGATCAAGAATAGAATTGAACAGTTTAACGTTGTCAGCGAAGCTCGTAACGAAGGTACTATCGTTTCTGTAACAGATGGTATCATTCGAATTAATGGCCTTGCCGATGTAATGCAAGGTGAAATGATCGAACTTCCTGGTAGCCGTTTTGCTATCGCGTTAAACCTTGACCGTGATTCGGTAGGTGCGGTAGTAATGGGTCCTTACGCTGATTTAGCGGAAGGCCAAAAAGTTAAAGGTACTGGTCGTATTTTAGAAGTACCAGTAGGTCGTGGTTTATTAGGCCGCGTAGTAAACACTCTAGGTGAACCAATTGATGGCAAAGGCCCAATTGAAAATGATGGCTTCTCTCCAGTGGAAGTTGTTGCACCGGGTGTTATCGAACGTAAATCAGTAGACCAACCAGTTCAAACTGGTATCAAGTCTATTGACTCTATGATACCAATTGGTCGTGGCCAACGTGAATTAATCATTGGTGACCGTCAAATCGGTAAATCAGCGATTGCACTTGACGCTATCATTAACCAAAAGAACACTGGTATTAAATGTGTTTACGTAGCGATTGGCCAAAAAGCTTCTACAGTAGCGAACCTTGTTCGTAACTTAGAAGAACATGGCGCGTTATCAAATACTATCGTAGTTGTTGCCTCAGCTTCTGAAGCTGCAGCACTACAATACCTAGCACCATACTCTGGTTGTTCTATGGGTGAATACTTTCGTGACCGTGGTGAAGACTCACTGATCGTATATGATGATTTGTCTAAGCAAGCTGTTGCTTACCGTCAAATTTCATTACTTTTACGTCGTCCGCCAGGTCGTGAAGCATACCCGGGTGACGTTTTCTATCTTCACAGTCGTTTATTAGAACGTGCTGCTCGTGTAAACGAAGCATACGTTGAAAAATTCACTAACGGTGAAGTTAAAGGTAAAACAGGTTCATTAACTGCTCTACCAATTATTGAAACGCAAGCGGGTGATGTATCTGCTTTCGTACCAACTAACGTAATCTCAATTACTGATGGTCAGATTTTCTTAGAATCTAACTTATTTAACTCAGGCATCCGTCCTGCTGTTAACGCCGGTATTTCAGTATCTCGTGTTGGTGGTGCTGCACAAACGAAAATCATCAAGAAACTTGGTGGTGGTATTCGTTTAGCACTTGCTCAATATGCTGAATTAGCAGCTTTTGCTCAATTTGCATCAGATTTAGATGACGCGACTCGCGCTCAATTAGAGCATGGTCAACGCGTAACTGAATTAATGAAGCAAAAGCAATACAGCCCATTATCAATTGCTGAAACAGCGGTAACATTATTTGCTGCTGAAAAAGGTTTCTTAAACGACGTTGCTATTAACAAAGTTGTTGATTTCGAAGAAGCTTTACATGCATACATGACTAATGAGCAAGCTACGTTGATGGCTACTATCGACGAAAGCGGTGACTACAATAAAGACATCGAAGCTGGTTTGACTAAAGCACTTGAAACTTTCAAGTCTACTCAAACTTGGTAATCGAGTTTTAATTAAGTAACCTTTTCGGAGAAGAGTCATGGCCGTTGGTAAAGAAATAAAAACCAAGATTTCGAGTGTTAAAAACACTCAAAAGATCACAAACGCTATGGAAATGGTAGCTGCTAGTAAAATGCGTAAAGCGCAAGATAGCATGGCAGCATCACGTCCATATGCGACAAATATACGAAATGTGATCGGTCATATTGCGCTTGGTAACTTAGAATATCGTCATTCTTATATGGAAGAACGTGAAGCTAAGCGTGTTGGCTATATTGTCGTCTCAACCGACCGTGGTTTGTGTGGTGGCTTAAATATTAATTTATTTAAGAAAGTTCTTGCTGATGCTGCTGAAAAGCAAGCATCAGGTGCTGAAGTTGAATTTGGTGTTATAGGCTCAAAAGCCACATCATTTTTCAACAGTATGGGCGCTAAAGTAACTGCACAAATATCAGGCTTAGGTGATAGCCCTTCATTAACTGACTTAGTTGGTAGTGTGAAGGTTATGCTGAAAGCTTATGATGACGGTGAAATTGATAAGCTATACGTTGTGTATAACAAGTTTGTTAATACTATGACGCAAGAAGCGACAATCGATCAATTGTTACCTCTGCCTAAATCAGATGACGAAGAAATTAGTCATCGTTGGGATTATATCTACGAACCTGATGCTAACTCATTGTTAGATCAGTTATTAGTAAGATATATCGAATCTCAAGTATATCAAGGTGTTGTTGAGAACATTGCTTGTGAACAAGCTGCCCGTATGGTTGCAATGAAAGCTGCAACTGATAATGCTGGTGACTTAATCAAGGATCTTCAACTGGTATACAACAAAGCGCGTCAAGCGGCAATCACTCAAGAGTTGGGTGAGATTGTTGCTGGTGCAGCTGCGGTAGGGTAAGCAGTTTAGTTTTAAGTAAACTTAACTGATAACAATTTTCGTAATTTAACGAAAAGTTAGCTAGGCAAAGCTTAGCTAACTTAAATTAAGAGGAATAAACATGAGTACAGGTAAAGTCGTCCAAATCATTGGCGCAGTTGTGGATGTTGAATTTCCACAAGATGCCGTACCTCAGGTATATGACGCATTAAATATAACCGAAGGTGACCTAAACGGTTTAGTACTAGAAGTACAACAGCAGCTTGGTGGCGGCGTTGTGCGTACTATCGCAATGGGTACCTCAGACGGTTTGCGTCGTGGTCTGAATGTAGAAAACACAGGAAATGGTATTCAAGTACCTGTTGGTGTTGAGACTTTAGGTCGCATCATGAACGTACTTGGTGAGCCAATCGATGAAGCTGGTCCTATCGGCGAAAAAGATCGTTGGGCAATTCACCGTGAAGCACCTGCATACGCTGAACAATCAATGTCTAACGAATTGTTAGAAACAGGTATCAAAGTAATCGATTTAGTTTGTCCATTCGCTAAGGGTGGTAAAGTAGGTTTATTCGGTGGTGCTGGTGTTGGTAAAACAGTAAACATGATGGAACTTATCCGTAACATCGCTATCGAGCACAGTGGTTACTCAGTATTTGCTGGTGTTGGTGAGCGTACACGTGAAGGTAACGATTTCTATCACGAAATGAACGATTCTAACGTACTTGATAAAGTATCGTTAGTTTACGGTCAAATGAACGAGCCTCCTGGAAACCGTTTACGTGTTGCTATGACTGGTTTGACTATGGCAGAAAAATTCCGTGACGAAGGTCGTGACGTATTATTCTTCGTAGATAACATTTACCGTTATACTCTTGCGGGTACTGAAGTATCAGCACTACTTGGTCGTATGCCATCAGCTGTTGGTTACCAACCAACTCTTGCTGAAGAAATGGGTGTATTACAAGAGCGTATTACTTCAACAAACAAAGGTTCAATCACTTCAATCCAAGCGGTATACGTACCTGCGGATGATTTAACTGACCCTAGCCCAGCAACTACTTTTGCTCATTTAGATGCAACTGTTGTACTAAGTCGTGATATTGCTTCACAAGGTATCTACCCGGCTATCGATCCTCTTGACTCTACTTCGCGTCAATTAGATCCGTTAATCGTTGGTACTGAGCATTATGAAACGGCTCAAAGTGTTAAATCAACACTACAACGTTACAAAGAACTTAAAGATATCATCGCCATCTTAGGTATGGATGAGTTATCTGAAGAAGATAAGCAAACTGTATCTCGCGCACGTAAGATTCAACGTTACTTATCTCAGCCGTTCTTCGTTGCTGAAGTATTTACTGGTTCTCCAGGTAAATATGTATCATTAAAAGACACCATTGCTGGCTTTAAAGGCATTTTAGCTGGTGAATACGATGATATGCCTGAGCAAGCGTTCTACATGGTTGGTGGTATTGAAGAAGCCATCGAGAAAGCGAACAAGATGTAATCATCTGGTAAGTATTTAGATAATAATCTAAATACTTACGCTAATAGAGGTCGAGTCAAATGGCATTATTTACTGTAAATCTAAATGTTGTTAGTGCTGAAGAAAGTTTGTTTTCTGGTAGCATTAAATCATTACAGATCACAGGTAGTGAAGGTGAGTTAGGTATTATGCCTGGTCATGCACCTTTATTGACCTCACTAAAACCTGGTATGGCATTAATCACTAAAGAAGATGATACAGAAGAAGTCATTTATCTTTCAGGTGGTATGTTAGAAGTTCAACCAAATAACGTAATCGTGTTAGCCGATGTTGCTACACGTGCAAGTGACTTGGATGAAGAAGCCGCTCTTGCAGCTAAACAACGCGCAGAAGAAAACATGAACGCCCATAGCGGTGATGTAGACTATGCTGCTGTTGCTGCAGAATTAGCTCGTGCAGTAGCGCAATTACGCGTTATTCAAGCGACTACCAAGAAAAGCTAATATTTAGTTTACTAAATATACTTCAGGTTTAGTGACTTCTGATAAAGAAGTGAATACAGATACTGATTCTAAAAGCCACTTTATTATTAAATAAAGTGGCTTTTTTGTGTTTGTTATAAAATGACTGCTTTCATGAATAGAAGAAAAAGGTAGCAGAAGGTTAATCTATTAAAGACATCAGTTTTGGCAAATCTACAAGGCACTTTAACGCAAAACTATCGAAAGCAGACCATTGCTCAATTGCGAGAGATTGTAAAGTATTGTTAGTTTTTGAATCGTTAGTATTATCTAGATACCACAAACCATTAATAAAAAAACTATAAAGAAGATAGTAAGTTAATAATGTCAGATTAGGCCGATAATTTGGCACTAAAACCGTATAGCTAGCGACAATATCATCTATAAGGTGAGTGGAAATATTATTAACGGCAATAAACATTGATAGATCGAACTCTACGGGCGCTAAATGACTACATTCGAAATCTATTAGCCAAGACTGTTGAGTTTTATCAAATAGAATATTGCTGTAATTCATATCGCCATGGCAAAGAACGTTTGCAGCGCCTGAGAGCTTCTGTTCAGCCTCTATTTTTGAAGTTAGTATGTGAGTGATTTTGGCTAAGATTACTCTCTGTCGTGCTGGCAAAGGCAGAGGGTTAGTGAATAAACGTTGTACTGACTTTAATGTGTCTAAGTAGGGGATAGAACCCGTCTTTAGTTGCGGAGATAACAGATGTAGCTTAGTCATAAGCGTCAGGCTAATGTTTATATATTTGTCAGTACTAAGTTCAGCTTTATCCACTGTTATACTGTCAACATACTCAGTAACTAACCAAGTATTGTCGTAATAGATAACTTTTGGGCTGAGTCCATGATCAGCAGCGTAACGGCAAGAAACAACCTCCTCCTTAGCTGTCTCTTTATTTAATCGCTTAACAAAGTAAACTTGTGAGGCCGTTGTGACTTTACTGCAGGTATGACTCATGCCATCAACCAACATTGAAATATCGATAATCTCTGCAAAACAAGGCAGAGATTGCAGTATGTTAAGTTCTGAAGAAGTTAGCGACATTGTTGTATTAAGGATTCGTTATAGCAGAAGTTTGTAAATTTATTGAAGACTTTTGATAAAGTTTCAACCATTTATGATAACCGTAACTAGCAACTACTACAAAGACAACAAATAAAACGGTAGTCGGGATTAGGTCTTTTTCAATATATAAATAGATAGAAGCTAAATCGATAACAATCCAGTATAACCAATTCTCTAATACTTTCTGTGTCACTAAGTAGGTAGCGAATACTGCAAAGACTGTGGTAAAAGTATCCAAATAAGGGAAGTCTGCTGGTGTGAAGTTAGCCATAAGATATCCTAGACAAAATGCAACCACTGTTAAAATTAAACAGGCTTTAACATGCCAAGTCACATTCCAACTAACAATGGTCAAATCATCGCTATTTTGCTGCTTGTTATCTGTTTTTTTAGACCACTGCCAGTAACCATAAATCGCCATTAAGAGGTAATAACCATTTAGTGCGCTATCCATTAATAATAATACATCGTAAAAAATGTAGGTGTACAACGCGGTACTGATAAAAGCTGCTGGCCAGCACCAAAGTGATCCTCTTGCTGCCAAAATGACATAGGCCAGAGATAACACCATGGCAACAAGCTCGAGCCAAGGGAGCTGTTGGAAGTAGGCGAAAGTACTATTTAATATTGCTAACATTAAAGTTCAGCTTCAACTTGTGAACGATCACCATTAATAAATTTACACACAAAAACTGCTGCCCCAGTTGTTGTATGAACGTGTTTAATTTCAGCCATAACATGGTTTACAGCAAGATCATAATCACCAAATACTTGCGTGCTCATACCGTTGGTTATTACTTGTAAACCTTCTATACCTCGCAGGCGTTTTATAAACGCCCAAATTTCAGTTTTATATTGCTCTTCTGCTAGGGGATATAAGCTCAGTTCGATTGATATTTTCATAAGGTTCCTCTTTAACTAATAAAAGGGGAAATTAATCCCCTTGAAGCAAATATGAATTAAAATTGATAGTCGAAACTAGCACCAAATACTAATGGCTCAGAAAGCTGGGTGTATTGCTTCGGGGTATATCCGTCGCGAGGGTCGTTACCAAAGTAAAAGCCACGGTTAGCATATTCTTTATCGGTAAGGTTTCTACCCCAAAGTTTAACTTGCCAGTTATCTTGTAAGTAACTAATCGAAGCGTTAAGTAAAACAATAGCTTCAGACTTAATATCTTTTTCAGGAATAGGGCTGAAAACACCTTCTTCATATTCATAATAACGCGTATCAGAGAAGTAGTACTCATCTTTACCATTAACAGATATATTAAACAGCCACTCTTCGGTTGGTTGATAGTTTATGCCGACATTAAATTGATAGCTAGGTGCGTGTGCTTGTTCAGCTCCTGATAACGAGTTGCCATCATCATCAACAAATTCGTCAAACTTAGTCTCTAGTAAACCTAATGAACCATATAGGTTAATCGCGTCATTTACCTGCCAAGCTGATTCAATTTCAATACCATAGTTACTGCCTGAAGTAGCATTTCCAAGGTAGCTAATGAATTCAGAACTATTATCATCACGTTCGATAGTTTTTGAAGTCTTTACCTGGATATCCGTTCTATCCATATAAAAAACAGCCGTTCTGATGAAAGCACTATTATCGAGTAAGGCAACCTTGTAGCCTAACTCGTAGTTAGTCAAGTATTCAGGATCAAAGCTGCGTAAATCTTCTGGTAGGGTACCGTCAGTATTATGTCCGCCAGCTTTATAACCACGATTGATTGAACCATACCAAAAGCTATCAGCCGTTTGTTGGAAACCAACTACTAGCTTGCCGCCCACCATGGTATCGCTGATATCATCATTAAATTGGTTTGAATTGATGTAGTCAGCGCTATAATTTTCAATACGTAAACCAGAAGTTAAAGACCAGCGCTCGCTTAACTGAGTATCTAATTGACCATAAGCAGCAACACTCGTACTTTTGTTGATTGAAGTAAAGTCACTACCGGCATAAGTATACTGACGTAATAAATCTTCATCATCTTGCTTGTAGAAAACACCCGCAACCCAGGCTGTTGTACCGTTAAATATTTCTTCACCTTGATTTGATATTGCGCGTAATTCAGCGGTAAGTACTGCTTTTTCGCGATAATAATGATCAGTAGAGCTGTATTCCCAGTAAGCATAATCAGGATTCTCAATCACATCTGGATCAGAAATACCCACGTAAGACCAATCTTCATCATAACCATATGCTAAGTCAGAATCGGCATTACTAATAATGGCTAACACTGTGGCACTGTCAAAACCTTGATAGGTAAATTTAGCAGAGAAAGCGGCTGTCTCTTGTTGGTCAAAGCCTGGTTGGTCGGATAAAGTTTCTCTAGAGTTATCTAATGAGAATGCATCATAGCCATTATCAAAATCGAAATAGAAACCGGCAAGGTCAATAGTGAGGTCTTTGCTGGCCTCAATCGCTAACTTACCACGGATAGTTAACTCATCACGGTTATTGGTATCATCACGTTGTAAATGAACATTTTCGATAAAACCATCACTAGTTAGTTGGTTTACGGCAAAGCGGTAGTTTACTGAGTCACTAGCAGGACCTGATAAGGCAACGCCAAGGTCATAGCTACCGTAATTGCCAACACCTAATTGCACTGCGCCTTCAAAATCTTCTGTTGGCTCATTGGTGGTGATATTCATCATGCCGGCAATCGCATTGGCACCAAAGCGTGTACCTTGAGGGCCACGAAAAATTTCTGCTTGTTGAACATCAAAAAGCGAAGCAACACTACCAATACCAGTAAAGTCAACGTCATCAATAATAACCCCTACAGAAGGGTTAATTGGTTCTTGGAATTGGCTACGCTCACCGATACCACGTATTTGATAATATCGGGCACGTTGAGAGCCGCTGGCGAAGTTAACATTAGGGCTTACCGCCACTAGTTCTTCAAGGTGTTTCGCATTTCGCTGCTTAATTTCAATATCAGTTAATACTGAGAGTGAAGCAGGAGTGTTTTGTAAACTCTGTTGGCGAAAGTCACTGGTGACAGTGATAGTTTCAAGGTTTTTTGTGTTGTTAGTGTCATTAATCAATTGCTCTTCAGCAGAAGCGGCAACGCTAAATAGACATGCAGTGATAGCTATACAAGTAGTAGATTTGGAGAAAGTCATAAAATCTCATCAAAAAAATAAAAAGTAAGAGCGTGTGCAAGGAGGATAATTTTGATGAATTTGAAGATTTATCTATAACCATCCCTATGCCAAAAAATTAAAAAAATTAATTTTCTGCCCAGGTTCAAAGAGTATATTTCTCAGCGACTAATCAGTTAAAAAAAGCTTAAATGACAGTGCACCCCTTGGTTCTCCGCTATTCTAGCAAATAATTACACTATAATCTTTTTATTGTTGGGTACCTTAGGTATATTGGGGAATCCACGATGTGGTAACGTCTTATAATACCAATTGAACGCATTTATAAATCTAATTGGTATAACACAAAAGTAGCGGGTATTTATGTTTCCTAATTGGCAATTAGTGCTGTTAAGTTTGGCTTATATTAGCCTATTGTTTTTAATTGCTTTTCTAGGTGACCGATACCGACATCAGTTGGCGAGAAAGGGACAGAGTGTTATCTATGCACTGACCTTAGGGGTGTACTGTACCTCTTGGAGTTTCTTAGGAACAACAGGGCAAGCATCAACTAGTTTACTGTCTCACTTACCTATTTATTTAGGGCCCATTCTATTATTCGTTTTTGCTTGGCCCTTTATTCAACGCATTATTCGCGTCAGCTTAAAGCTGCATTTAACGTCTATTGCTGATCTCTTGGCGGCTCGGTTTGGTAAGTCACATAACCTCGCTATTATGGTTACTATCGTTGCACTGGTTGGCACCATGCCCTATATCGCGTTGCAGCTCAAAGCTATGGTGTATTCCTTTCAGCAACTTCAAATAGATCAAAGCTTAAATAGTTGGCATATTGGCCTAGTTGTTAGTCTCGTTTTAGCGGTATTTACGGTTTTATTTGGTATTAGACATATAGACGTTACTGAGCGACACCCAGGTGTGATGTTAGCAATTGCTTTTGAGTCTTTGGTAAAAATATCAGCTTTCTTAGCCGTAGGTATTTTTGTTTGTTTTGTTTTATATGATTCGCCAGCAGATATTTGGCAACAGGCCAATGCCAATGAATTACTCGAACAGCAATTAACGGTAGACAATGTTACCTCGATGTTTGCTTTGTTGGTGATTGTTATGGCGGCTTTCTTGTCTTTACCGAGACAATTTCAAGTTATGGTCGTTGAACTAAAAGACCAAAGAGATACGTGGCTAAGTCGCCGAGTTTTCCCAATTTACATCTTGATCTTTGCCTTTTTTGCGGTGCCACTGGGTTTAGCCGGTCAAATGCTACTGGGCAATACCGTTCCTTCAGATACCTATGTACTCTTCTTGCCAGATGTTACTCAGCAAACCTGGTTGACCCTATTTGCCTTTTTAGGTGCCGTTTCAGCAGCCAGTTCTATGGTTGTAATTTCTTCGATTGCCTTAAGTACCATGCTGAGTAATGAAATTGTTTTCCCACTACTGTATCGTCGTCAAAAAGTAGCACAAACTGATTATGATAATTTTCGCAATCGTTTGTTAAATATTAGAAAATTCCTGGCTTTGTTTGTCATCTTATTGGGTTATGGTGTTTTCATCATGGCTTCTCCCGATACACTTTCTTCATTAGGGGAAGTGGCCTTTGGTGCTTTTGCGCAATTAACGCCAGCGCTAATCGCTGCTTTTTATTGGCGTCGGGCCAGTTTAATGGGCGTTTATGCCGGAATTTTAGTTGGTTTCATTCTATGGTTAAGTCTTAACTTTTTACCGCAGTTTGGTTTGTATGCTTCGCCTTTTGCAGAAGGTTTCTTACCGGTTAAAACCACTGCCACTTTATTTAGTTTAGGCGCCAATATTATTGTCATGTGGGCCTTGTCTCAAATTAGTCGACAAAGCGTGCAAGAGCGAGTGCAAGCATCATTGTTTTTAGAGTGGCAGTCACCTAAGTTATTAAAAGTAGAGAAAAAAAGGCAGCTTGACGTACGAGAGTTAGAGTTATTAGCGTCGCGTTTTGTCGGTTTGGAAAAAGCCCATGCCAATTTTAATTCCTTTTTATCGACGCATGATAAAAAGGAATTAGGCAATGTTATTTATAATCAACAACTTATTCAACATACTGAAAATACCTTAGCCACAGTTATGGGCTCGTCTTCTGCGCGATTAGTACTCTCTTCTGCCTTGGATGGTCGTGATATTGCCCTTGAAGAGTTGGCGGTACTTGTAGAAGATGCATCGAGTCAGCGGCAAGAATTTTCTCAAAATTTACTACAAAGTGCCATTGAAAATGCCAGTGAAGGCATTTCGATTGTTGATGATGAGTTACGCTTAGTTGCCTGGAATAAAAAATACTTAGATTTATTCGAATATCCTGCTGAGTTGGTTTATATGGGCAGCCCTATATCGGCACTTATTCGTCATAATGTGCAACGGGGTTTATGTGGCTCTGGCGATATAGATTCTCAGGTAGAGCGTCGTTTAGACTTTTTGCGTAAAGGCAGCCCACATAGTTCAGAGCGCCAACAAGTCAGTGGTCAAACTATTCGTATTGAAGGTAATCCGCTTCCCGGTGGTGGTTTTGTGATGTTGTTCTCTGATATCACTGCCTATAGACAAGCAGAACAAGTACTCAAAGAAGCAAACCTTGATCTGGAAACCCGTGTTTATGAGCGAACGCTTACCCTAGCTAAAACCAATGAAGCGCTGGCGAAAGCACATGAGAAAGCAGAGCAAGCGCATTTGAAAAAAAGTCAGTATTTAAATGCCTGCAGCCATGATTTAATGCAACCGCTTGAAGCGGCGAGGTTATTTACCTCAGCATTGTCAGAGCAAAATAATTTGACCACTGTTCAGCAAAGGCAGGTTGAGAATATTGATCGATCTCTTAAAGCTGCTAATGATTTGTTAGCTGATTTAGCTGAGATTGCCCGATTAGAAAGCGGAAATATCAAAGCGAATATTACCGCTTTTGCACTGAATGAGTTATTTGAGGATTTAGCGCAAGAGTTCTCCGCCCTTGCTATCGAAAAGTCAGTAGAATTTCGTTTAGCGGTGAGTAAAGTCTGGGTTAAGTCAGATCGCCATTTATTAAGACGTATCATTCAAAACCTTGTAGGTAATGCCTTTAGGTATGCAAGTCCAGGTAAAGTATTATTGGGCGCTCGAGTGTTTAATAATCAAGTGATTATTCAAATTTTAGATAATGGGCCTGGTATTCCTGTTGAGAAACAGGTCGTGGTATTTGAGCAGTTTACTCAACTTAACACGCCCAATAATCAAGCAGGAAGAGGTTTAGGTTTAGGACTGAATATTACGCAAAGTTTAGCGCAGTTACTGGGACACACCTTAAGTTTGCAATCAAAAACAATGCAAGGGTGTAAGTTTTCTGTGCAGGTAGAACAAGCTGAGCCAGTAATAAAAAGTAGCACTAATAGCCCAAGTTTTAATGTGGCTCTAAAAGATATTACCGTCTTATGTATTGATAATGATCCGGATGTCCTTAGTGGCATGGTTGAGCTACTTTCAGCCTGGCAGTGTAATATTCTTGCGGCGGACTCTCGAGAAACAGCCTTAGAAGAGTTTGCAAATCACAGTCATGAAATCGACATATTATTAGTGGATTATCAACTGGGTTATCAAGCCGATGATCCCAAGGGTGAGCAAGTTGATGGTTTAACATTAATCAGTGATTTACGTAGTCAATGTCATCACTCATTGCCCGCTATATTAATCACAGCGACAACGGAATTAGGTATTGAAGAAAAAGCCCAAAGTATGGATGTTGGCTATATGCGAAAACTAGTGAAACCCGCAGCGTTAAGAGCGATGATGAGTGCTATGCTTGCCAAAAAATTACAAGCGGATTATGTCGGTTATAGTTAGGTTGGCACAGTCACTTTCTTGTACTGATTTTAGTTAACGTAAACAGGACGACATGAAAGCTGTTACATATTATGTAACAGCTTTTTTATTGCCCTTGTATTTCGTTATGTTATACCTGTTAGACATCACTTTAGCTGCGGAATTAAATTGATATTAGAAACATCTTTTGCGAAGGAACTCTATTTGTCTTTAATGTTCTAAACACATCGATGATGCGTTTAAACAATACTACTACACCTTGGTAATGACATCGCCCAAGTTATCTGAAATAAGCACTTTGATTGGCCTTGGCATGTGTTTTTTAGCATGTAGTCATGACTTACGATATGGAACTTACTAAATGAAGCTCAAACTATGAAAATATCTTTGTTGTTCAACAATAACACCGTGTTGGCTTTACTTGCTACTATTGGTTGTCTCACCTCTTTAACAACGTTTGCGAGCAAATCTAAAGCGGTTGATTTTAATGAAATCATTATTAATTCACCGTATAAACTCACTCAAGAAATCATTGCAGCAGATGTTCTCCCAAGCAAAGGAACAGAACTGATAACTTTTTCTATTGATGAGCAGAGTAATCGTTGGTTAATGATTTATCAGTTAGATAATACCGCTAAGCAATATATTATTGCAGAAAAAGTGATTGTACCTAAAGAGTTTTATCGCTTTGATTTGAGTAAAGAAAAAGTTGAGGGCAAGCAAAGTATTTATTTCCTTTCTACCGATTCATTGTTCCATTACCAAGATAATAAATTTAAGCGGCTGGCAAAAATTGAGTCACTCTATATTCAAGAACAGGCTGACTTTATTAGCCGAGGCAACTTTATTCAAAACTTAAACAATGATGATTTTGATGATGTCATTATTGCTGACTTTAATAAGACGCATGTATTTATCGGACAAGGATTGAATACGTTTGCTAAGCAAACACTGCCAATAAAACCCAGTGTCCGTGTTTTATCTGCAGGGGCAAGTTACACCGAAACTAAGTTATATTTTAGTGATGTTAACTTTGATGGTAAAACGGATATTTTAGTGGTGGGCGATGGTGAAATGGTTGTTTACTCACAATACGGAACGAGCCACTTTACTAAAGAAGCCACACGTATAGGAATTAATAAAGCAATCAGTGGTACTGAATGGTGGAATAAACGAGATGAAAGCGGTGAACAATTAGATCAAAGTGATTTGGAATATAGAAAAATTGAAGAGCTGCGAGATGTGAATGCTGATGGTATGACTGATATGGTTGTGCGCTACACCAAAACTTCTGGTGTGCTTGACCGTGTCAATGATTATGAAATATTTCTCGGTAGTCAAAACCAAGGAGCTTTGAGTTATGCCGATAAGGCTGATAGTGTTATTCACGCTGAAGGTACACTAACAGGCCTAGAGTTTGTTGATATTAATAATGATGACAAACTAGAGGTATTACTCGCGGGTTTTGATATTGGCCTCTCGCAAATTATTGGTGCTTTAGTTACCGGTGGTATTGACCAAGATGTTTACGTCTTTAAAATGAACCAACAAGACAAATTTCCAACCCGGCCAGCGATTAAAAAGGGGGTAGAACTCACCTTTAGCTTAACTTCAGGGCAAAGTGGTAGCGCAGTTGTTAAATTAGCCGACTTAAATGGCGATGGCTTGAAAGAACTTGTTTTGTCGGATGATGATGATGAATTAAAAATATATTTAGGTATAAAAACCAATAAGAAGAAAAAATCATTTAAAAAACGTAGTGTCAGTTATGATACTCAGCTACCTAAAGATGGCAATCTGGTGATGGTTAAAGATTTAAATGGTGATGGTAAAGACGATTTATTGATGAAATTCTCTCGCCTTGACGGTGAAGATAAAGCTAAACAATTTAAAGTGCTCTTTTCTCAGTAAAATAACAGTGATTCATTGGTACTAACGTTGTGAACAAGTAATGAAACAAGCTATTTGTGGTTATCATCAAGATGAAGAGAATCATTGGGTGGCCCAGCTTGCCTGTGGCCATTTTCAACATGTTAGACATACACCCCCTTTTATCAATCGCCCTTGGGTAACGTCACTAAAGGGGCGTCAAGCTATGTTAGGCCATCTGTTAAAATGTAAGAAGTGTGATGAGTCGGCGCCTAAGGATATGCTTTAGGATAGAGTTGGTCTCTTGTTGAACGTTTCTTAGATGATGGCGACTTAACAAGAACCGACTATTATTTATAAGGTATTTGCTTTTGACCACATAGCATCAGCGGCTTGATATTGTCCTTGTTTGCTATGCACTTGTGCAAATGCTTGTAAATCCTGACGGTCATATTGCACGCCATATTCCTCATGCTCTAGCTTTAATAAGCTACCAAAAGCCTTCTCTGCCATGGAATATTGCTCACTTTTCAAGGCTAAATGACCTAAACAACCTAGCCATTTACCACTATGGATATCTTTATGGAGTTGTTTCTGTACTATTGCAATCAATTCATCGGCCCGCTTAATCGGTAAATTACGGACTTGCTTTAAAAAGTCGCTACTGGGTGATTTTTTAAAAAGCGGTACCAATAACTTATTTAATGGCTCGATGATTTCGTTCTCAGCTAATACTTTGCAGTAAGCAAATAATACCGCTTCTCGCTGTTTAACTTTACGGCTGAGACCACTCCAATTATCGTGCAAAGTTTTGCTATCATGCAGCTTGATGCTTTCATTAAAACTACCGTAATAGGCGAGTTGCTCCCAAGTTTGCACTGTGTCTTCAGTTATTGTTTTTTCTTTGCGCGCTGCGGACATGTACTGTAAGGCTTTTGCAAAGCGTCGCTCAATGATACATAAATCAATTTCAAGCGCCAATAAGCGTGCATCATGGCCAATTTGCTTGTGATTCTCATCAATCAAAGCACGGGCTTTCGCGTAGGTTTCTGCCTTATCTTGATTCATCAATAGCTTAATATTAACAATGACACTTTCCAAACCAACGTCTTTAAGTTTGACGGTTTCTTTTTCAAGTAAAGCTAAATAGTGATTGGTATTACTGTTTAGATCTAACTTAGCAGAAGCTGATGCAGCGAGTAGGTAAGCGCTCTGTTTTCTCTTTGATGGAATCGCACTTTTAGCAAATAACGCTTCTGCTTGGCTATAATCCTCTAGCATATACGCAGCAAGGCCTTTGTTGAAGTTGGCAATGCCACGGCGTTGTCCTGCGAAAGCTATTTTATTCCAGGTACCAAAGCTAAAGTTTAAGCCTCCACGTAATACTTTTAAGCTGAAAATAAGGGCAATGAAGAGTAATGTCAGCATGATAGCAGCTGATAATACGGTTAATTCAATGGTGGTATTACCCATAGCAATAAGAATGTAGCCTTTTTCATCAATTAAAAAAGGGCTTATTGCCATCACACTGAAAAAGATAATCAAGGCAATAATAATGCGGATCATAATTGACCTCCACTCACTTCTTCATTTTCAAGGTTATCTTTTGCTTCGGATGCAGGCGCTATAACTTTTTCAATGGTCTGTTTTTCAGCTGACTCTACTTTAGCCTTCGCTGACTTAGCTTTTTGTGGTTGCGTTCCTTGTTTTGACTCTTGCAGTAAACGTTTTATTGCTGCTAATGAACGCAAATCACTCGGGTAGTTATAATGAATAGTCTGTTGCTTAAGTTTTTCTATCGATTGGTAGAATCGTTTATTCACCGGTAAGTTCATATCGAAGAATTCATTTAACCACTGCTGAATATCAAGCAAGGTCTGTTGATAGATTTCTTCTTTTTGTTCGCTCGCGGCCCATTGCACAAGTTGAATTTTTAGACTTAAATTTTGCTTTAAATGTTGTTGCTGTTCAGGTGCCATTAAAGGCTCAACCATACCTGTTCTTCTGCGTACAGTGATGAAATCGTTGAGGAATTGATGCCAGGTTTTGGCTAGGTTGTCTTGCCAATCACCGATATTATCAGACAGAGCAAGATCTTCTTTCGTTTGGTCGAGGGCTTCAGCTAAATTTACACCGGCGAGCATTAAAGTTGGCACCTGCTTGTTAAGGGCCATCAAGGTCAAAATAGCTTCTTGATTTTGCAAGGTTGGCATTAATGCCAAACTTTCAATGTCTTCATTAATCAAGGCGCGAACAGGTAAAAATTTGGGTTGATTCAATTCTTTTAGACGATTATCGGCATCACGTAATAAGCTAATAGCTGCTTTAGTATCCCGCTCTAACCACATGGTACGTGCCGCTACGCGAACTAGGTATTCTGCTTCATGTATTAACCAATCGTTAGGTTGGCGCAAGCTCATCTTTTGCTCTAACTGGCTTAATTGAGCCGATAATTGCTGCAGTTGAGAATCACTATCAGAATGTGCTTTTTTAGCGCTGATCTGTGATTGACTAGTCGCTCTATTTTGTTGTTGTAACTGGCGGTTAAACTCAGCAGTTAAGCTACTTTTTAGCTCAGATTGCCCCTGTTCGATTGCTTGTTGATTTTGTTGATTGAGCGTTAAAAACTGTGCATTATTTTGTTGCTGCTGCCAAACATAATGGCCAATAGATGCAAAAATACTCAAGATAGCAACGACTAATGCAATCGTCGCTGTTTTATTAGACGGTTTATTTGCCGCAACTTTAGTGCTTGATGGGGAAGGTTGCTTCGTCGCGGTATTGGCCGTTGTTTTTTTAGGCTCAGGTTTTGAAATAGCAGCCTTTTGAGTCTCAGCATTATCATTTTCTGTTGCTGAAGTTTTAGTGGTACTGGTACCAGATGAGAGTGTAGCGGCCTCTTTTTTCTCGGTGTCGCTATTATCCGATAGTTTATTTTTAGAGACTTCATTATCCGACATAATTCTATATTCCATCGTTGTTTACTATTGTAAATAGGCTTACGAACAAGAAAGAGCTTGCAACGTATTACAGAGTATTTGGGAGTTAGCGCTATGAGTATTAACTACCCGTGTTAAGCCTAAATCTTTGGCATTTTTTTCAATACGATCACTGACCACTACCCATAAACATTGTGATTGCCAATAATCATCTATGCCATTGGTTGCACTGGCTAGGTACTTTAGTAATGCTATTAATATATCGTTACTGGTAACGACAATACAGTTAATTTTTTCTGCTCGCCATTGCTCAGCGATATTTATCGTTAATGTTCGCCATACACGTTGGTAACTTTCAATGTATTGCACCTCAGCACCGCGTAGCGTTAAACTGTTAGCAATATGTTCTCGGCCACCATTGCCACGAAAAATTATTATCCTCTTACCTGTAACTTTAGACAATTCTGACAGTTTAAGTAAACCTTCACTGTGCTCTTGCTGCAGTGGTGGTGATAAAACGGTAGTAATTCCTATTGCTTGTAATGCTTTTTTGGTGGCATTACCAACAGCAAAAATGCTTTGGGATAAGTTATTAGACAGCGGATAGCTGGCGTGAGCAAATTCAACAGCAGCAACGCTGACAAAGATCAATATATCTGCCTGCTCTAGGGCTATAGCTATATCGTGAGCACTGGTGTTACTTTGATAATCAAATAGGGATTGGCTGGTATTAACTATGCCTTGTTGAGAAAGTAACAAGGCAAGTTGTTGAGCTTTAGCTTTAGGCCTAGTAATCAAGACCCTCAGTGGTTTGTCTGGTGTCAGTAAAACCTGCTCATCTGTAGATGTCTCAAGTGCTGCCACTTGAGACGTTTTTTTTGCAGAATTAACTATTTTTGATGTCATTTTCTGAATAAACTTGCTGTAAAATTTTATCGGCACCTTTGCTCAATAATTCTTGTGCGAGTTTATCTCCGAGTGCTTCTCCCTCTTCAACAGGGCCCGTGATTTCACTTTCTATCATCTCACTGCCATCGACAGCGCCAACTAATCCACGTAAGTGAATATTTTTGCCATCAGCAGAAATAACGCCATAGCTACCAATAGGTACCTGACAACCGCCTTCAAGTGCTTTATTCATGGCACGTTCTGCCAAAACTCGGATACGAGTCGTACCACACTCTAATGGCGCTAATAAAGTCTTAATTCTTTCATCATCATTACGACACTCAATACCAACAGCGCCTTGGCCATTTGCCGGAAGCATCTCTTCTGGTTCGATGAATTGTGCAATACGTTCGCCCATTTTTAAACGAATTAGGCCTGCAGCCGCTAGTATTATAGCGTCATATTGACCTTCATCTAATTTTCTTAAGCGGGTATTTACATTACCGCGTAAATCACGAATGTCTAAATCAGGACGGCTTGCTTTTAATTGGCACTGACGGCGTAAGCTTGATGTACCTACAATAGCGCCTTCTGGTAAATCGGCTAAAGATTTGATGGTATTAGAAACAAAAGCATCACGGGGATCTTCACGAGGACAAATGACTTCTAACCCTAAACCTTCAGGAAAGTCGACAGGAACATCTTTCATTGAATGAACAGCAATATCGGCACGGCCTTCAAGCATAGCGACTTCAAGTTCTTTAACAAATAAACCCTTACCACCGACTTTAGCTAAAGGCGTATCTAAAATAATATCGCCTTTTGTTGTCATCGGAACTAATTCAACGTTAATACCGTCATGAAAGTGCTCAAGTTGCGCTTTAACATATTCTGCTTGCCATAAGGCTAGGGCGCTTTTACGCGTGGCAATTCGTACTGTAGTGTTATTCATTCGATTTATCCAAATATATAATGGTTACTGCGCTGAAAGGGTCAATTCAGTTTCAGCTTGTGTGCTTACGGCATTTGATAAAAACTGCCAAAATTCTTCACCACTGCGTTTATCTGTCCAAATGTCATTATTAAAGACAAAATGGTGGCCGTTGAATTTTGTTGCTACCCATATTTCATGCAAGGGTGCTTGTTTGTTAATTATCACTTTGCTGCTATTTTTAAAAGTCAGCGTTAATAACCCGCCAACTCCTTCGTAATCTATGTCGACACCAGAGTCTTCAATCGCCTCTTCTATAGCGAGAAGAAGTTCGTCGGCGATCAAGTTGTATTGGCTATCGTTCATTGCTTATCCTTTAAATACATTATTTGTCTAAGTGAGTAGATATCAAGTCTATTCAGTTAGTTCTCTCTCAGAGCTTGTCAGCGTTGTGAAAAAAAACAGAATTTTTTGAATATAGTTATTCTATATTAAAAAGGTTCTGTGCGATTATCTTAACGCTGAAAAACTCCCAAAGGGCGAGTTTAAAAGGCTTATATACCGCGTTATTAATTTCAATAATAAAATGATTATTATCTTCAATCAATGCCTTGCCTCTAAGCCTTTTAACTCTCGCTGAGTGAGAATAAACTTATTAGAATTGGTATATATGTTGATAAGCATGTGAGTATAATAGCAATCAGACAAAATAAATATAGATATAGAGCGGTTAAGTTACGCTAAAAAGCTTGATTTAAACGACTTTCATGGCAAAAAAGCATCATGCGTACCAATAGACTTCATAACTTACAGCAAAAGCTAGAGCAAAAATTACAGCTTAAATCAATTTTACTGACCCTTATTACCGTCACTTTTTTATCTGCGTGTGGTATTAAAGGGAATTTGTACCAAACACCTGAACAAGCTGTACCTCCTAAAGACGAAGTAGTAGCGCAAGATGATGAAAGCCAAGAAAAAAATGTAAATGAAGAGGTTGGATCACAGCCCGTGACTACGCTTGATGAATCACAAAAGAAACAAGCAGTTCAACAATCAGTTGAGCAAACACAACAAGCCACAAGCCAGTCAACAGATCAAGTTAAAGAGCAACAATAATGTTAGTCAATTTTTCTAAAATGCACGGTTTAGGTAATGACTTTTTAGTGCTTGATAATGTCACGCAAAATGTTTTTTTATCGCCCGAACAAATCACTAAGTTTGCCAACAGAAATTTCGGCGTAGGTTTTGACCAGTTATTAGTTGTTGAACCGCCTTATGATCCAGACTTAGACTTTCATTACCGTATTTATAATGCTGACGGTAGTGAAGTGGGGCAGTGCGGCAATGGCGCACGCTGTTTTGCCAAGTTTGTCCGCATGAAAGGTTTATGTAATAAACATAAAATAAAAGTTTCTACCAGTACGGGTAAAATGAATTTGCACATAGAGCGTGATGGCAATATTTCAGTCACTATGCCAGTGCCACAATTTGAACCGAAAAAAATCCCTTTTACCGCACAAAAAACTGAAGGTACCTATATTCTACGCAGTGAAAGTGAAACCGTATTGTGTGGTGCAGTATCCATGGGTAATCCTCATTGTGTCGTAACCGTAGACAGTGTTGTTGAAGCTCATGTTGAAACACTCGGACAAGAGCTATCGACACATGAGCGTTTCCCTGAAGATGCTAATGTTGGTTTTATGGAAATTGTTAGCCCTAATTATATTAAATTAAGAGTCTATGAGCGTGGCGCAGCAGAAACCTTAGCCTGTGGTAGTGGTGCGTGTGCAGCGGTTGTGGTTGGCTATATGCAGAAAAAACTAGCAAAACAAGTCACCGTTGAACTGCCCGGTGGAAAACTTCGTATTTTTTGGCAAGGCCCAGGTCATCCTGTGAAAATGTCAGGGCCTGCAACACACGTATTTGATGGTCAAATATCCATTTAAGCCTAAGCGGCTACTATTCCCTATTCTGTATTAAAGGCGTTTTGTGCGATTATCGAATCGCTGAAAAACGCCTAAAGGGCAACTTTATAAGGCATACAAGCTACGTTTTTTATCTTGATAAGGACATTACATTATCATCAATCAACGCATTGCCTGTACGCCTTTTAAGTTTCGCTGAGAAGGAATAAACTAAGTAGAATTGGTATAACTCAATGAAAGAAGAACCTAGTAAGATGAATGACGTACAACAAGCTATTAATAGCGATGATATTCCATTAACGGATGAGTTAGTGGTAAGTTATTTACAAGACAATCCTGACTTTTTTAATCGCAACAATGCCTTGATGACAGGCTTACGTCTCAATGATGAGCAACGTGGTACTGTTTCTTTAGTTGAACGCCAGCAACAGCAACTTCGCCAAAAAGTGTATGCTTTAGAAGATGAAATTACACAATTAATGTCGGTAGCCAACCATAACGAGCAGTTATTTGTGCTTTATAGTGACTTGTATTTGCGCTTACTTGATTGCCAGTCCGCTGAAGAATTACTCGATTGTTTACATCAGGCGACAACGGAATTACTCTCTTTATCTTCGTTTAAATTGTGGTTAGTGCCTGGCAATAACACTGAAGTTGCTCACCATAGTTTGTCGACCAATGATTGCGCTGGTGTTATGCAAAATCGCTTAACAAATGACGAATATTATTTTGGTCGCTTGCAAGAAAGTGAACAAACCCTTATTTTTGCTAAGCCCTGTTCTGGCTCAGTAGTATTAATTAAGCTAGTTCATAATGAACAAGCGGTTGGGTTTTTAGCCATTGGTAGCGAAGATGCTCACCACTTTGACCCGCGTATGGATACCTTGTTACTTAATCAGTTTAAACGTTTGGTCGCTAAGTTATTGCACCAACAGCTATCGATATAAGTTGTTTGAAGAGTCAATCTATTTACAGCAAAAAAGACTAAGCCACTAAATAAATACCGCAACACCTAGCGTTGTAATAATTCTAAGGATTATGTGAGACTATGCAATTTTACCGACGTTTAAGTACGATTAAAGCCATCAGTTTTGATTTAGATGACACTCTATATAATAACCGACCAATAATGCAGTCGGTTGAACAGCAAATGGCACATTACTTTGCTGAAAAGTTTGCCATTTGGTTACCTGAGCTACTCGTTGAGCCAAAGCAGGTTTTTAATCGACGTTTTTGGGCGCCATATCGCCAACAAGCGATAAAAGCCCAACCGGATATTTCTCACGACGTGGTAAGGCTGCGCTTTGAAAGTTATCGTTTAGGTTTGATAGTGCATGGTCTTGCTGAAGATGAAGCGAGAACTGAAGCACAAGTGGCTGTAGATTACTTTATTAACTTACGCAGTGACTTTACCGTACCCAAAGCGAGTCATGAACTCTTAGCGCGTTTAAGCAAAGCGTTTCCGTTGGTTTCAATCAGCAATGGTAATGTAGATACCAGAGCTTTGGGCATTGATCATTATTTTCAACATATTTATCATGCAGGTTACCAAATAGGCGGTCGGCATGATGGAAGTGAACATTTGCTAAGACAAAAGCCAGAAGCTGATATGTTTTCCTTAGTTTGTCAGCAACTCGATATTTTACCTGAGCAGTTATTACATGTCGGTGATTGTGGTTTTGCCGATATTCATGGCGCATTAAATGCTGGTTGCCAAACTGCTTGGTTACCGCAATACGGTGTGGGGAAAAACTTACAGCAAATCCCTCATATTGAATTAAACCTAGTAAGCGACCTGTCATTACTGATTCGAAAAGCTTAAGTAATAGATAGGTTACCAAATTGAGCAGGTACTGTAATAATACACAGTAAAGTGCACGCCTGCTCTTAAATGGTGATATACTTTTGCTTTTTATGTACTGCTATCTACTTCAATAAATTACGCCACCTCAACTTCGCCACCTAAATAAAGGTTACTTCTATGGACGTTTCAGAATTACTCGACTCTCTCAATGATAAACAACGTGATGTTGTTGCAGCCCCAAAGCAAAATATGCTTATTCTGGCTGGCGCTGGCAGTGGTAAAACTCGAGTATTAGTGCAGCGTATCGCTTGGTTAATGCAAGTTGAGGGGATCTCCTCACATAGCATTTTAGCGGTAACCTTTACCAATAAAGCAGCAGCAGAGATGCGTGCTCGTGTAGAGCAAGTGACAAATGGCAATACCCACGGCATGTGGATTGGTACTTTTCATGGCTTGGCGCATCGTTTATTAAGAATGCATTTTCAAGAAGCTAATTTACCACAAAGCTTTCAAGTACTTGATAGTGATGATCAGCTTCGTTTGATCAAACGTATTGTGCGTTCATTAGAACTGGATGAAAAAAAATGGCCACCTAAACAATTTGTTTGGTATATCAATGGTAAAAAAGATGAAGGTTTACGCCCTCAACATATTGATGCTCAGTTCGATCCAACGGAAGAATTGTTTGTTAAAGTCTATAAAGCCTACCAAGAAACCTGCGACAGAGCGGGTTTAGTTGATTTTGCCGAACTATTATTACGTGCTCATGAACTGTGGCTGAAAAGCCCCGCATTATTAGATCATTATCAGCAACGTTTTGGCCATATTCTCGTTGATGAATTTCAAGATACCAACGCCATTCAATATGCTTGGCTTACTATGTTAGGCAAAGCTCGCAGTAAAGTGATGATTGTTGGTGATGACGATCAATCAATCTATGGCTGGCGTGGTGCTAAAATTGAGAATATTGAACGTTTTTTACAAGAATATGATGATGCTAAAACTATTCGTCTTGAGCAAAATTATCGTTCAACCGCTAACATTTTGAAATCGGCTAACCAATTAATTTGCAATAACAATAATCGCATGGGTAAAGAGCTGTGGACCGATGGTGAAGCGGGTGAGAAAATTTCCATTTACACGGCTTTTAATGAAATTGATGAAGCACGCTTTATCGCTGGTCGCATCAAACAATGGCGTGACGATGGCGGTAAACTTGATGAAGTCGCCATATTGTATCGCTCCAATGCACAGTCACGCTTACTTGAAGAAGCGTTATTGCAAGGGCAATTGCCTTATCGGATTTATGGTGGCCAACGTTTCTTCGAACGACAAGAAATAAAAGATGCGCTGGCTTACATGCGTCTTATTAATAATCGTGATGATGATGCAGCCTTTGAACGTGTTATTAATACACCGACACGCGGCATTGGTAATCAAACATTATCACTGGTCAGAGATGCAGCGCGAGGTTCAGAAGTCACGCTTTGGCAAGCTTGTCAGCAAATGATACAAGCAGAGCAATTGAAAGGCAGAGGCGCTAAAACCATTACTGCCTTTATTCAACTTATTGAACAATTAGAAGATGATACTGCCAACTTAGATTTAGATCAGCAGGCGAACTTTATTATCAGCCACAGTGGTTTAAAGGCGATGTATCAGGCTGAAAAAGGCGAACGTGCTGAACAACGTATAGAAAACTTAAATGAGCTAGTCACCGCCTGTCAAACCTTTGAAAGTGATCCCGAATTAGCAGAAGAACAAACACCGTTAACGGCATTTTTAACCCATGCAGCATTAGAGTCAGGTGAATCTCAAGCAGATGAGTTTGAAGCGGCAGTGCAGTTAATGACAATGCATTCAGCCAAAGGCTTAGAGTTTCCTTTAGTCTTTATTGCAGGTCTTGAAGAGGGCATGTTCCCTTCACAGCAGTCGGTTGAAGAGATTGGCCGCTTAGAGGAAGAACGTCGCTTGTGTTATGTTGGCATGACCAGAGCAATGAGCAAACTCTATTTATGTCATGCAGAAAGTCGCCGTTTATATGGACAAGAAAAATTCCATAAAGCGAGCCGATTCTTACGAGAATTACCTGAAGAGTGCATCGAAGAAATTCGCATGCAATCTCAAGTAACACGCCCTAGCAAAGTCGGCAAATTTTCAAATACCTTTACACTTGAAACCTTTGAAAATACAGGTTTTAAGTTGGGGCAGCAGGTTAAACATGCTAAGTTTGGCGAAGGTGTGGTACTCAACTACGAAGGTAGCGGTGCCCAATCACGTATTCAGGTAAATTTCGCCGATGTTGGTAGCAAATGGCTCGTGGTGGAATATGCTAATTTACAAGCAATGTAACTGTGTAACGATTTGACCGAGTACTCGTTTATTGCGTACTTGTTGAGTCTTGAAGCTACCAGTCAAAAATTAGCTTGAATGATATAAATCAAAGTCAGAAGGTAGTGAGATGTCTCAAAGATTATTAATAGTAGAAGACAGTAAACCTATAGCGACTGTTATCAAACAGATAGCGCGTTCGTTAAAGTTTGATGTGGTCATTGCTACTGATTTAGCACAAGTCGAAAATATTTTATCAACAGATACTGATTTTTTTGCTGCGACTATTGATTACGCACTACCTGATGCGCTAGATGGTGAGGCGATAGCTTGTGTCTTATCTCATGGCATTCCTAGTATTGTCATGACAGGGAAAATGGATGATGAGACACGACAGAAAATATTGTCGCAGCCGGTTATTGATTATATTCCAAAAGAGAATAGCCAAGCTTTTCTGTATTTAAAGCGGGTTTTACATTGGCAGCAAACCAATAATCAAAATACAATTTTAGTGGTTGATGACTCTTCTTCAGCGCGCAACCATATAGTCGAGTTATTAAAGCGTCGCAATTTTAACGTCATTACTGCTAACAATGGGGTACAAGCGTTAGAAAAGCTTGCCCAACATAAAAATATTAAAATGGTTATCACGGATTTAGAAATGCCGGCGATGGACGGTATTGAGTTAACCAATGAAGTTCGCCGTATTTATACGCGTGAACAATTAGCGGTAATAGGTATTTCAGGTGCTAGTAATGGTATTCATTCAGCGCGTTTTATAAAAAATGGCGCGGATGATTTTTTACGGAAACCTTTTTGTCCTGAAGAATTCTATTGTCGTATTACACAAAATATCGAAAGTTTGAATAACATCGCTAAAATTCAACATGCAGCCAATACTGATTATTTAACTGACCTTGCCAACCGTCGCGCATTTTTCCGTAATGCAGAGACGCGCATTAAAGAATATATCAATAAAAAAGTTCCTTACTGTTTAGCTATGATAGATATCGATTTCTTTAAAAAAGTAAACGACACCTATGGTCATGATATTGGTGATCAGGTACTTAAAGTTATTGCTCTCTATATGCGTAAACATTTTGGCTCAGGGCTTACCGCACGTCTTGGCGGAGAGGAGTTCGCAGTACTGTTACATGGCTTAGATGCAGACAATTTATATAATAAGTTAGATGACTTTAGACGCGAAATCGCGGTATCTTCTATTCCTGCAGGCGAGGCAACAATATCAATAACGTTAAGCTTAGGTGTGATTTTTGATAGCCAAGATGAGTTTTCTAAGCAAATGAATGACGCCGATAATGCCTTATACACAGCCAAAGAAAATGGTCGTAATCAAATAGTCGTTTTTGGTACTGACTTGGAAGAGTAACTAGCCTCAGCTGAGTAAGACAGAGAATAAAAAATAGCGCTTTACCAAGCGCTATTTTTTTGCCAACTCATAAATACTTAAGCACGCTTTTTAAACGAGTCTAAGCTATAGAGCGCAAGCGCCGCCCAAATGAAGACAAAGGTGATTAACTCGGCACTTTTCATGGTTTCTTGATAATAAAATGTCGCCAGTAAAAACATAATACTGGGTCCCAAGTACTGAAAAAAGCCTAATGTTGATAAGGTTAATCGTTTTGCCGCAGCAGTGAAAAACAGTAATGGTGCGGTAGTCACTATCCCTGCCATGATCAAGGTAACGTTTAAACTGGTGGTATTTATTGCCATATTACTGGTGCTACTTTCAACAAAGAAATACCAATAAATAAGCGCTATGGGTAACATCATCAAAGATTCAATTAGTAGTCCAATAAAGGAGTTAATCGGCAGCTTTTTTCTCAATAAACCATAGATGGCAAAAGTGCTGGCTAAGACTAAGGAAATCATAGGTAGCGTGCCCAGCGTAATGAGTTGTATCAATACGCCAACTAGTGCTAAACATACCGCTATTAATTGGTTTCGACGTAAGCGTTCATTAAAAAATATCATGCCAAGAATAACGTTAAACAAGGGATTAATGTAATAACCTAAGCTAGCATCAAGCAAGTGGTTGTTGTTCACTGCCCAAATGAAGAGAAACCAATTTACTCCAAGAAAGCTCGCGGATAATGATAACTGCAGTAAAATTTTGGGTTGTCGGCAAATGGCAACTAACTGCGGCCATTTTTTCATGAGAATAACCATCACTAACAAAAAGAACGTTGACCAAATGACACGATGCATCAAGATCTCACCTGGTTCTATGTCAGTGAGTAATTTAAAATATATTGGAGCAAAACCCCATAAAAGATAAGCGCTTAGTGCACTTAGCGCACCATTGCGGCTGCTGTTTTCTTCAAGTTGATTGGCGGCTGATGCACTCATGATTAATTGTTCAAACGTATATGGTATAAAAAGAGCGAGGATGATAACACGTCATTAAGGAGTTCAAGTATTTAACGCTGAGAGATAGTATTTCACAGCGTAAACTTGTCAGTACTATCCTTTTTCTACTTTAGTAACATAATGATTTTTAAATAGTTATAAAAAAAAATTTCTGTACTAGGTTTTCACGGCTTCGCTGAGTTAAAATAGCGGCATTACTCATAAGAAAATTAGTCGACACCTTCTTGAATTCCTCCGTAGCCACAGTAAAAGCCAGTACAGATATTAGTAAAGAAAATAGTGAATTACTGCTAGAGACCTTAAAACATCATTTTGGTTATGAAAATTTTCGTGAGGGGCAAGCTAAAATCATTAATAGCTTGTTGCAAGGACAAGACTCATTAGTCTTAATGCCTACCGGTGGTGGAAAATCATTATGCTATCAGTTACCCGCAGTATTATTGCCTGGTGTGACCGTGGTGGTATCTCCCCTGATTGCCCTGATGAAGGACCAAGTCGATGGTTTGACTAGACAAGGTATCTCAGCCGCTTTTATTAATTCAAGTCTTGAGCAAAGCGAAATTAATGATATTTTTTCGCGCTTAGGCCGCGGTGAAATTAAACTGTTATATGTTGCCCCTGAGCGGCTGACTAGTTATTACTTCCTACAAAGTCTGAGTCAGCTGCAGTTAAGCTTATTCGCTATTGATGAGGCGCATTGTATCTCTCAATGGGGCCATGACTTTAGGCCTGCCTATACCAAGTTACAATGCTTGAAACAAAATTTTCCTACTGTCCCTGTGATGGCGTTAACGGCAACGGCCGATGTGACAACCCGTAAAGATATTTTGAACCAACTTGCACTGCCAAACCCATACATTCATCTGGATAGTTTTGATCGACCCAATATTCGTTTTACCCTAGCGCCAAAATATAATGGTGAAAAACAGTTGTTGGGTTATATCAGAAAAAAGGGTGAAGATAGCGGTATTATTTATTGTAACAGTCGTTGGCAAGTAGAAAAGTTAGCTAAGTATTTAGCGGCTAGCGGCATTAATTGTGCTGCTTATCACGCAGGATTAGAAAACGAAATTCGCTCAATAGTCCAAGAGGACTTTACTAAAGATAATATTCAAATAGTGGTTGCCACTGTTGCTTTTGGTTTAGGTATTAATAAACCTAATGTGCGTTATGTTATACATTTTGAGCCGCCACGTACTTTAGAGTCATATTATCAAGAAATTGGCCGTGCGGGTCGTGATGGTTTAAATGCAGAAGCGCTATTCTTGGTGGACGAAAAAGACGTAAACCGTATTAAGAAACGCATTAGTGAGGGGGATAACCCACAGCGAGTGAATGTTGAAATGCAGCGTTTTGCTGCTATGGATGCCTTTATTGATGCACAAACTTGTCGCAGGCAAGTGGTTCTGAATTACTTTGCCGAATATACCGAAAAAGGCTGTGGAAATTGTGATATCTGCTTAGATCCGCCAAGCCAGTTTGATGGCACGATAGAAGCACAAAAAGTATTGTCATGCGTCTATCGTATCGAACAACAAGGCGATATTAACCATGTTATTGCCGTACTGCGCGGCGAAATCACCGACAAGGTTAAACAATCAGCCCATGATAAAGTGTCTACCTTTGGTATAGGTAAAGGAAAAACAGTAGGTTACTGGTTCTCAATTATTGCTCAACTTATACATTTAGGCTATTTACAGCAAGATATAGAACAACAGTCTACTTTATGTTTAACGCAAGCGTCAGGCGTGGTATTAAAAGCACAAGAACCCCTGATGTTAGCCAGTCCGCGTCTGCAAAAAGCTAGCTACTGGCAAGAGAAAAGCCCGCAAAAAAGCTATGATCGTGTTTTGTTTGCAAAATTACGTGAACTACGAAAAGCTATTGCTGATGGCGAAGATATTGCGCCTTTTATTGTCTTTAATGATGCGACCTTATCTGAATTGGCACGTATAAAACCGAAAACATCGCGTGAAATGCTGAGTATTAGTGGTATCGGAGATGTGAAGTTATCTCGCTATGGACAACCTTTCCTAGCATTAATTAAAGAGCATATGTAAAGATCAACAGACCCTTTTGTTTTAGACAAAAAAATGCCGATTAACTAACTAGGATAGTTGATCGGCATTTGTACAAACAACAGTTGAACGAGAGTTAATTACTCTTTTTCAGCAGCTTCAGTTTGTTCAGTTGATTTATCTTGAGCTTGTTCTTGCTCTTTTTTCTCATCGTGACCTTCGCCACCACAACCACCACAACAACCCATAAATTACTCCAGATAATTAAATTGAATTTCGTAAACTTGCAAAGATAGTACCTGAGTAATTTACTCAGGTACTTGATCAAGATCAGCTTTTTTCAGATAACATCTAAAATAATTAGCGTCTTGTTATTTCGGTAATGCCGTAAAACCCATATTAAATAAGGTAAAGGCATAAATGTCAGCGTACTGTTCAATAGTTTTCGAAACCGGAGTACCGGCACCGTGACCTGCATTGGTTTCAATGCGAATCAGTGTTGGTGCGTTACCTGCCTGTTTCGCTTGTAACTCAGCAGCAAACTTAAATGAGTGGGCTGGCACAACACGGTCATCATGATCACCAGTAGTCACCATAGTGGCAGGATAACTCACACCAGTTTTAACATTGTGAACAGGTGAATAAGCTTTTAAGTAATTGAACATTTCTTCACTTTGCTCGGCTGTACCGTAATCATATGCCCAACCTGCGCCCGCAGTGAACGTGTGATACCTAAGCATATCTAATACACCCACAGCAGGTAAGGCAACCTGCATAAGATCAGGACGCTGAGTCATCACAGCACCGACTAATAAACCACCGTTAGAGCCACCGTTAATCGCTAAGTAGTCACTAGAGGTATAATCTTGCTTAATTAGGTATTCACCGGCAGCAATAAAGTCATCAAAAACATTTTGTTTTTCTAATTGAGTACCCGCTTCGTGCCATTTTTTGCCGTATTCTCCGCCGCCACGTAAGTTAGCAACCGCATAAATACCACCTTGCTCTAACCATACAGCACGAGAAACACTGAATCTTGGTGTTAAGCTAATATTGAAACCACCGTAACCATATAAAATGGTAGGGTTTTTACCATTTAGCTTAATACCTTTCTTATAGGTAATGATCATAGGTACTTTGGTACCATCTTTTGATGGGTAAAAAACCTGCTTTGATTCATAAGCATCGCTATCAAACTTAGCACCAGACTTACGGTAAACGTCACTATTGCCTTTATCTATATTGTAGCTATAGATGGTACCCGGTGTTTTGTAGTTGCTGAATGAATAATATAAAGTACTTTCGTCTTTATCGCCTTCTAAGGCTGAAGCGCTACCCACACCTGGTAAGTTAATTTCACGTATTTTTTTGCCTTGATAATCGTATTGATACACTTTAGAAATGGCATCTACCATGTACTCAGTAAAAAAGAAGCCGCCACCGGTAGATGCGCTTAATACGTATTTTGTTTCAGCAATAAAGTCAGTCCAGTTTTTACTGGCCGGTGCGTTGGCATTTACGGTAACAATTTTCTTATTTGGCGCAGCTAAGTTAGTGACTAAAAATAATTTATCACCTTCATTTTCAATTACGTAGGTATCAGCATCGAAGTTATCAGTAATGGTAACTAGTGGGCTATTGGGTTTAGTTAAATCTTTTAAATAAAGATCATTACCTGATGTTGAAATAGCGCCAGAAATAAGTAAAAAGCGATTATCTTGAGTGACATTACCACCGACATAACGACGTTTTTGCTCAGCAGTATTACCAAAAATTACTTTATCGTCTTTTTGTGGTTGACCTAATACATGGTAGTAAAGCTTATGTTGGTCAGTCTTTGCAGATAACTCACTGCCTTCTGGTTTGTCATAACTTGAGTAGTAAAAGCCTTCATTTTTAAACCAAGAAATACCTGAGAATTTAACATCTACGAGTGGTGTCTCTAGCACTTTTTTGGTTTCTACATCGATTATGATGATTTTACGCCAATCACTACCACCTTCAGAAATAGCATAAGCGGCAATAGAGCCATCCTTTGAGAAGCTTAACTGTCCCATTGATGTAGTGCCATCTTCACTAAACGTATTTGGATCTAAAAACACCTCAGCAGTGCCGCCTTCTTTTTGACGATAAACAACATATTGGTTTTGCAGACCATCATTTTTGTAAAAGTAGGAATAATCACCCTCTTTAAAAGGGGCGCCTACTTTTTCGTAGTTCCATAATTCAGCTAAACGAGACTTAAGTTGTCCTCGATATGGGATCTGTGACAAGTAATCGAATGTCACCTTATTTTCTGCCTTTACCCAAGCGCCTGTTTCTTCACTGCGATCATCTTCTAACCAACGGTATGGGTCTGCAACATCAGTACCAAAAAATGTATCAACCACGTCACCTTTTTGTGTCACAGGATAACTAATTTTTTGAGTCTGTTTTTGTGCCGCAGTAACAGTATCTGATGTTTGCTCAACACTGTTACCAGTACAACCGGCTAATACGCTAGTGACCAATATACTGGTCAAGAAAAGGCTTTGTTTCTTCATTTGAGTCTCGCTTGTTGAAGTGACTAATATGTTAGTAAATTCATGTAGAATCGTACTAATAGTTTACATTTATTTTACAAATCGTATAGCAGTGTAGCAGAAGAGGGTTTAGCAAGACTATGGCTTGCCTCATTGAGTATCGAGGCAAGCGGCAGTATTTTGTTACAGAGTATTACTTATCGACTTTAGGTTGTAAATTAACGATTTTCCAAGCGATTAAAATCAAGTAAACCCGCCGATTTAGGTTGATTGCTTTTATACCAAGCGTGTAATTCATCTGCAAAAACCCAGAACTTAGGATTTGTTCGACGAATGGCAAATTGGTCTTTAAGTTTACGGTAATCTTGCTCGGTTTTTATCGCGTTTAAGTTACTGACAAACTCACTGAGCTGAGCTTGTTCTACTTTAAAAAAGGCATTGGGGTAAGTACCTACGACACCACGTAAAATGGCTAAATCATCTTCTGCAGGGAGACGACGATCCGCTTCAGAAAATAAATGGGCAACATTACTGTGTGCGGAGTTATTGATTAAACTATAGACTTGGTTTTTATCACCATTGGTTACCATGACATAGCTGACTTGTGGTAACAACGCGACGCTTTCATTTGGCAACCGATTTAAGTTCACTATGATTTTATCGGCACTGTTTTGTGCTAATGAAGCAAGGTTAAACTGGCTCACATTGGCGTTTTTCGTGTGCTGAGCAACTAATTGAAACAGTTCTTCTTGATGATTACTGGTTTGATAGTTAATACCAGTTTCTGGTAATTGATCAAAATCATCAGAGAAAATATAGTCTTTAATATCGTCACTGGTATCACGGTACCAATATTCATGTATTGCCTTACGCTTATCTTTTGGAAAGAAGCTAATGAAATTACTTTCAGCTTCCATGCGTAAAAAATCCATGTATAAGCGTGTTTTTAACTGATGACTAACACTGCCATACACATCGAAACCAGCTACTAATAAATAATGAATTCGCTCTAATAATGGATAGCTAATTAACCAAGCTGTTTTCGGAGTAGGACCAACAAAACCTTGCAATACTGAGGCACTGTCAAAGTGTCTGAATACGGTTAGACTCGCATTAGGGTTGCCTTTACCTGACCAAATCAAATCAAGATTTAGCTGGTTGGGTTGTAAGTTAAGACCTTTTACATAGGCTAACTTATTTTTTACATATTCCTGCTGACTTTTAGCATATTGTCGCCAGTAAAGTAATGACATGGCTTTATCACTGGTGCCTGCGGGTAATTTTAATAACTCTGTATTGCTTTTAATGAACTGTTCGCTGGGGTAATGATCAAAATTATCAGGGCTGAGAAAAAATACCCAAAAATTATCTTCAATCACATTTAACGCAATTTGCCCACGACAAACAGGTCCTTTGATAAAGTTCATAATAGAGAATTGTGCTTGATCTAATAAAAATTGATAGCGTGCTTTGTCTGGGATCGCTTGAAACGTTTTAAACGGATTAGAAGCGTTGGCTAATTGGTAATCAGGTAGCGTAGTTACTGGATAATCGGGCACATAGAAAAGCGCTTTAAGACGCGCCATCTTTGCTTCTCCAAACGGGTAGGGCATATGACGCTTGGCAATAATGGTGTCGTTATGCTTAATCAGTCGGTAATACACTTGCGCTTTATTGATGTTAACCTCAGTACTGCCATCAGCGAAAGGCGAATCAAAAGGGCGACGGGTAGTAATAACCGCTACTTTTTCGCCACTGGGTGTGCTTGAACGAACAAGTTTAAAGTAACTCGATTGCGTTTTATCGAAGTATAAATTGGCTAAGTATAAGTGTTCAAATAAGTATCGGGCAATCAACTGTTCTTTAGCAGAACTGCCATTGAGCAAACCCTCCCAGCGATTGATCATTTGCTGCTCTTTAGCATTAGGCGGTATGGCATCTGGCATAATTGCACCGTGAGCTAACCAATCAGTTAATTGATCATGCTCTGCTATTGAGAGTGCCGGTAGCGCATAAGGCATGCCACCAAGAGGGTACTTATCTTTATATTGCTCAAACTCTTCTATTGTTGGGCATTGCTGGCTTCTATCGAGTGCCACATCAAAACTATCATTAAGTATTGGTTCATTAGGTAAAGGATGTTGCTTTTTCAGTTGTAACATTTGATAGAACAAGCTGGCTTGGGTGTTGGCTTGCTCTGTTTGCTGGCGCTCATTTAGTACTGGAAAAAAGCCTTGTTGGCGAAGTGGCTCTAAGTTATCAGCTTTTAATTCGGTTAGTTTACTAAGACTATCGCTGATGTTTGCAGTAAGTAAGCGTTCACCATTATAAACCATTGCTTTGTTAGCACCACGTTCAATACCCGCGCGACTTTCCATTTTCAACTGGCAAGGAGCATCGTAACAGCCATGACAAACAACACAGCGACTTTCAATAATGGGTTGTATGTTTTTATGGAAATGAGTGGTTTGTGCTGTGGTTGGTCTGCCTTGAACGAGCCTATTTTCAACATTGCTTGGGCCATAAAGCTTGTCGAATTCCATCACTCCAAATGTGGCACAACCTGAGAGAAATAGAAAAATAAATAGCCATTGAAACTTACGCATGAGAACCCTTAGGTGCAGAACATTATTGAGCTAAGTTTAAGCTATGTTGATGAATACTGTAAAGTTACCATGCGTTTTAGCTAGTATTCATCAACATTGAAGTGCTTTATTATTGTTCACTAATATCTATTTCTTAGCTCAGGTACATCGGTGTGGTATTGAACAAACTCCACTTCATAACCATCAGCATCAAGAAAGTAGATATTTTCTCTATATTTATCAGGCGTACCATCTTTATGAATGGCAAAACCTGCTTTTTCTATACGCGCTATAGTGCCTTTAAGATCACTGGTAACATAGGCAAAGTGCGCTAAACCGACTTGATGACCGGCTAAATCTCTATTATCACCGACGCCATTATCAGCAAAGGCGATATATTGATAATCATCACCAAAATGTAACCAGTTCCTCGGTTTTCCAGACCATTCACCTTTATCACCGCCGCGTACATGCCAATGTGGAAAAGCCGCGCGGTAAAATTTCAAGCTTTTTTCTATGTCTGTGACGACTAAATTAATGTGTTCTAAAGTAATCATAATTGCTCTCCTGTGCGTTTTAAAAACGCATCTATAAATAGTAGTGTAGTCTCTTTTACATTGGGTATTTTTTCTCAACTCGCCAAGGTGGATTCAAGCGATTTTCTCCAGCCCAATAGAGTTTTATTTTGTTGCCACTCGGGTCTACTAATATTGCTTCACGCCATAAGTACGACTGTGAAATAGGTAATTGTTCAAATTCAATACCACGGCTCTGTATTGTTGCTACCCATGCATCAAGTTTTTCATGCTCAAAATAAATAGTTGTGCCAGAGCTTAGTTTATTATCTGTATTCGTTAGCGAGCTTGACTCAGCTAAACTTAATGAAAAAGTTGCTCCCTCATCTGGGCAAGAAAATCTTGCATAATGGGGTGTATCGACAATGTGTAAAAAACCTAAACGACGATAAAACTCGGTACTTTCCTCCATATTAATGACGGTAAGTGTGACTTGATTTAAATTCATAATATCCCCTCGTTAATTTGTCCTGATCTGTGCAATTTAGTCTATATAATTTTGTTTGTGTGTTTACATACCGTATTGATATAAGTGTTCATTGTTGTAAGTACTGACTTGCAAGGTTTCACGTAACGATTTCATCGCTTGGCTGTAATGCAATAAGGTATGTAAGCTATAACCAATGCGATGTCGAATGCGTTTATCACGAGCAGTTATAGCACTAGCTTGTTGAAGATTAGCCTCATCGGCTGTATTTAGAATCTCGTCAACATTTCTGATAATAAGGTGGTCGGGTATAGCGACTAATTTGTTATTAGAAAAAGCATTCATTCTTAATTCTGCTATGGGATAAGCACCACTAATGCCATTGACCACAGAGACTAATAGCACGGGTTTGTGGCCACTATCTGCAGCATCAGCCATCATAAGTAAATTTTTCAATAGCGGTGAAGCGGTGCCGCCCCATTCTGGTGTAATAAGAATTAACGCATCCATTGTTTGAAATTGGCTATTAATAGCCAGCCAGTCACTATCATTATTTTGCTTGCTACTCTCTTCGCCGTCCCACAAGGGTAGGCGCTGTTTACATAATTCAATATGGCGAACTTTGCTGAATTGAGTACTGCTGTTTGCCAGATACTCAGCGACTTTTGCACTTTGTGATTCAGTTCGTTGGCTAGCACTGATAATAAGTAAATTCATAACAATCCTGTCGTTTTCTTTAGTAAAGTATTTTATTTATTAAATAAGGTAAACACTTTACTTAATAAGGTCAAGTTAAATGTAAATAAAAAACTTTACTAAATGTTGAGCTAAGCAATGAAATTATGATAAAAATGCGTAATAATAATGAGGTAGCACCATCCTTCTGACGGAGACTTAATGAAAACACATGAAAAAATAATTCAGTTATTAAAGACTCAAGGGCCTTTAACAGCAAAGATATTGGCAAGTGAACTGGGTCTTACTACGATGGGCATCCGTCAGCATGTACAAGGATTGGAAGATTCTGGCGATGTGATTTTTAAGGATGAAAAAGCGGCTCGAGGCAGACCTACCCGCTATTGGTCACTTACTGATAAAGGCAATAGCCGTTTTGCTGATCGTCATGATGAATTAACCGTGCAGTTACTCGACTCAGTTATCACGCTATTTGGCGATGACGGTATGGAAAAGCTGATCAGTCACCGAGAAGAAACGGCGATGACCAACTATAGCTTAGCCTTAGCCGATCGTTTTGGTGTAAAAGAAAAACTACAAACCTTAGCTAAATTGCGTAGTGATGAAGGTTATATGGCAAGTGTTGAGGAGCAAGATGGTATTTTTTGGTTAATGGAAAATCATTGTCCAATTTGTGCTGCAGCCAGTAAATGTTTAAGTTTTTGTCGCTCAGAATTACAAATGTTTCAAACATTGATGAAAGGCATTGCTGTAGTGAGTAGGGAAGAGCATATTATCGAGGGAGCAAGACGTTGTGCCTACAAAGTCATGCCTGTTTAGTAGCAATAAACCTTGTCGCCGTAAATCTCTATGAATTCGTCAAAAGTACTCATTGATAGTCATCAACTCCGTGCTTTTTCCTTTTCATTGAGGCATACAGCTTAAAGCTTTAAGCTACTTATCTCTAGTTAAAGCTAGAATAGGGTGTAAGAATAAAAAAAGTACGAAATAATGGGAGTTATTTCGTACTTAAAAAACGCTGCTTATTAAGCACTTTCAGTATGATAGTGACGCAGAGCATGTTCTTTTTGGCGTCCCTGACTAAAGGCGGTAACACGTTTTAAGTAGCCAATAACGCGCGTGCCATGATCTATGTTTTCACTGCCGCAACTCGAACAAATATGTAAAGTGCGCTTATCTATTTTTTCACACTCATTACAAATCGTAATCTTCACATTGATGCAGAAATAATTACAGCCAGTAGCTGCAGCTACATTGAAGAGTTTCAGGTAAGCCTCGGCAGAAAGGGATTCATCTAAATTTAAATGCAGTGCTGAACCACCATCAAGATATTGCGTCATTTCTTGACCGTGCATGACAAACTTATCGATATGATTAGTTTCTTCGTCTTCAACGACATAAAAGTATGAGTTATAACACTCGCGACTAACTTGGTAACCGTCTTTTTTATCCCATTTCGCATTTTTAATGCCGAGGTTTTCAGCAGGTACGAATTCGGTATTAAACATATAACCAAATTCTTGCTTCGCGGCTTGGTTTGCTTGGTAAATTACTTTTAATTGTTTACTAACAAATTGCTTATATTCGTCATTATTGCCAACTTTAATTTGGGCAAATTCAGCAGCTTCCGCCATACCATTTATACCTATGGTAAGAAATTGCTTATCAAGTGAAATAAAGCCAGCATCGTAAACAGATAATGCGCCTTGCGCTTGATACTCTTCCATCAATTTGCGATAAGCAACTTGGTATTTTTGTATTTTTTCTATCTCAGTTTTTAAGTCTCGACCGTCTTGCACTAAGCGGTTCATATTAACGGTAATTACATTAATTGAACCAGTGGCTACACCACCAGCGCCTAAGGTATAAGAAAAGGTATTATCAGATATTTCATTACGTAATCGACAGCATGAGGCCAGTGAATCCGCACTATCAGATAAGTAGATAAAAAACGAATTGCCTTCAGATTTTTGCTCAGCAAGTTTTCGGGCAAAATCTAGATCTTTACACTGGCCATTTTCAGTGAGCATTGCTGCGGTAACTACCGGAAAGGTCAGTACTGCTTGTTCACGTTCTTTATTAAGCCAACCTAGGAAAAATTGTTGTAACTGATCAACAGTTTGCCAATTAGGTTTACTGAAATCAGGGAAAACAAATTCACCAAACATAGAAGCAAAGTAGTGTTGATCAAATAATGAAATATTCCAAAATACACTCTGGTATCCACGAGCAGCCGCCGGTTGGTTGATAGCATAAACTACGTGCTGTAAGTGATTTTCTATCTCAGACTTATGCGTATTGAGATAGTCATTACCGTATTCAAGGCGGGCAAAGTAATCAAAATAGGTGAGAAACTCAACAGTAGCAACCGCACCAGCAAATTGTGCTGAAATAGCAAAAATAAGATTGACAAAAGAGCCGCAGAAAGACTCTAAATGCTTAGGGGCTTTAGACTCACCACCGAGCTTAGTCAAACCGTCTAATAAAAAGGGGTACATGCTAATAGAGGTACAATATGGCTTTAAACTGGTCTCATCGTGCACGTAAATTTCATGATCTTCAATTTGACGTAAGTACTCTTTAGCTAAATCAGCATCAAAAGTATCACGTATTTTGTCATGGACTAACGCGCGATTAATTTGTACAAAACAATCCTTTAATAGCTCCGCTTCTAATGTTGCAATGTTTTTATGGCTAACGTTGGCATTGGCATCCATTTTTGAGCCATCTGCTGCATTTTTTGCTGAAAAATAGTGTTGGATAAAATCTTTTTTATTAGTGATCTGTTCTTCGTTAAGCCGCAACATTGGTAGCTCCTTGAGTAAATTGATAAGGTTGAAATGTACTAATCTTAAAAGCACTAATCTCAAAAGAGTTAGCCTTAAAATAATTAATATCAGAAATAGTAGTTTGGGAATGACTCGAATCGATATTATTAATATTGACGGTATTCACATCGATTGCTTTGATAAATAGATGATTTAATTTGTCACCTGAGATGACATCACGAAAAACTTGATTGGTTGTCGGGCTATCTAGACCACCTAAGGTTTCATGCCAAGCACCCGTTTTTAAAAAGTTAAGGTGTTGAGAAATCTTTATATCAATGTGTTTTTCGCCAGAGTACAGGCAAGTTTTAAGACCATGATTTTTAGCGATGATTAGCTTTTCGATTAAAGCGTCAGCTTGCCATTCACCACCAAAAAACACCACACAACTGATTAAACCTTGGTACTTTTTAAGCCACTGGGTAAAGCTTGTATTGTTGAGTGACAACCCATTATCTTCATGCCATAACTCAGTGCTGTGGCAGCCTTTGCAGCCGACTTTACAACCAGTAATACTAAAGCATAGGCTAATTTCATTAGGCACTTCTTGGAAGACCACAGTTGGAGTGATACAGTTAAAATTCATGATTCACCTATATATAGATGTTATTGTTTTAATAAGCACAATATATAGTATTTCAGGGTGAAGGTTTGTTGATTTAGATCACAATAACTTGTGGTAATAAAATATTTAAGCACAATATATAGTGTTAAATTTATTTGTTAGATCAATATATAGTGTTTTGGTTGGGGCTTTAGTGCAGGTTTAGGTAATGGTTAGTAAGTCAATATCACTGTGGTTATTAGGATGAAGGGGAATTAATGGGTATGAAAAAGAGTGTTTTCAGTACCCATTTATTAATGATAAAATTGGTTATTTTAGTGCTGCTGTCTGATCAAGCGGTCTAATTTCTGGTTGTTTCTTCCGGTCGCCTAGCTCCGAGACAAGCATTCCAGCAAGAATTAACCCTGCACCGATTATGCCTTTTTCACCCAGCACTTCGTCGAGAAATACCCAAGCGGCAATGCACGCAAACACAGGCTCTGCAGCAAAGATAAGCGCTACTTTATGAGGTTTGAGTAATGTCTGACTTACTGATTGAGCCCAGAAAGCATAAGCAGTGCCCAATATCCCTGAAACTAAAATGGCAAATATCATCAAAGGAGTAAACAATTGTTGATGCCAACTCACTGGCTCAGCGTTTTGATAATAAAAAGCGTGATCAGGACCAACGAATATAGCGATGGTGCTGTAAAGAGAGACGGCAAAAATTTGTACAATACTTAATGGGACGATAGGTAAATTATCGACAAAGCGGTCGGTCATAATGATATGGCCAGCAAAACCAAAGGCGCAGATCAACACTAAAATATCGCCTTTATTAAAGACTAATTTGTCGCCAATAGTTAACAAATAGAGACCAGCAGTTGCGGTAATAACGCCTATCCATACTGACTTAGGCACAACGTTTCGAAAAATCAAAAAACCTAATACTGGAACAAGCGGCACACACAAACCGGTAATAAAACCAGCATTAGTCACTGTGGTAAAGCGCATTCCTTCGGTCTGGGTATAGAAACCAATAAAGAGAAAAAATCCCAGCAACATACCCGACCTTATTAAGTGGACATAGTCGATAGGCTCAGCGTTGCCTTTGTTTTTTTTCTGCACAAACCAAAGCAGAGGTAACATCGAAAGTGTCGCAACAGCAAAACGAATAGCATTGAAGGTATTCGTTGGCATTAAATCAATAGCCATATCAATAGGGACAAATTCTACCCCCCAAATAAAGCAAACGATAAGTAGCAAGATGGTTGCTATACGAGGTGAGGTAACTGTCATAGATAAGCTCTTTTTGCTCCTTATTCAGGAGCAGATAAATTGAGGACCGTATATTATACAAAAACAGCTATTTATACCAAGTCCATTAAGTTATTTTCCACTCAGCGAGAATTAAAAGGCTTAGAGGCAAGGCATTGATTGAAGAGAATGGTTATTCCCTTATCAAAATAAATAACACAGCATGTAAGCCTTTTAAACTCGCCCCTGGGAGCTTGTCAGAAAAGCAATAACGGCACAAATTTGTGAGGTATAGAATGACTATATCAGCAAAAATTTTGTTTGTTATGACTCTTCTGTCATAGCTCTGAGGTGGGAATAAATTTAATGGAATTGGTATTAACAAGTAAAGCCTAGGTTAAGCATATCCAAAAGTTTAAGCCATAACCCACGTTTCCCGCCATTAGCATCCGCTTTTTCTAGCGCTTTATGAGTCAGATATACACCAATCCAACGAAGTGGCTCTGGTGCCCATGGTATCGGTTTCTTTTTCACAAATTGCATGTCGAGAATTTCACTTGGCTTATAGCCTAGCAGTTCGATGCCTATTCTGGCACCAAATCGCGAAGCGCCAACCCCCAAACCGGTGTAACCGATAGCCCATGCAACGCGTCCACCATAAGCAACGCCCGGTACAACACAAAAACGAGTAGAGGTTGCAATAATGCCGCTCCAGCGATGAGTGAATTTAATACCTTTAAGTTGAGGAAATGTTTCAAAAAATTCTTGAGACAATTGTGCGAAGCGTTCAGGAATGTCCGCATAACTTTGATCAATGCCATTATTAAAGTAATAGCGAACAGCGCCACCACCACCCCAGGTAATACGATTATCTTTAGTGAAACGATAATAGTGAAACATGTTGGCATGATTAGAGAGCGCATGGCGTGATTTGTGCCAGCCAATTGAGTTTAACTGTTCTTGGTTCAATGGCTCGGTTGCTATTTGGTAATCCCATACTGGAATAATTGACCGGCGTGCTTGACCTATTGGGTTACGATAGGCATTGGTTGCCATCAATACTTTATCGCTGATAACCTTGAAATCAGCGCAAGTGACTGCCATTTTATCTTGGCCCAGTTTTTTAAGGCTGGTCAATGGTGTTTCTTCATAAATACGTACACCAAGCTCTAGGATTACGCGCTTTAATCCCCAACACAAACGGGCAGGGTCGACTACGCCATCTTGTCCTCCGCGATACCATAAACCGGCTAAATAGGTTGGCGAATTGACCTGTGCCTGCATCTCATCTTTGTTAAACCAGACAACATCTTCGCCTTTGGCTTTTTCAGACTCGTAGGTAGCACGCAGTGCATCTACTGATGCTTGGTCAGTGGCAACAGACGTTTCACCAACCTTTTCATAACGGGCATCAATATTGTAACGTTCAAGTGTCTCAATAAATTCTTTTAGATTTTGTTGTCCCAATTGATGCAGCTGATCAGCCTCGCCAGGAAATTGATGATCGGTATTAGTTTCTCCATGCGCTAGGCTCGAACTTAAAAAACCACCGTTTCGCCCGGAAGCACCATCAGATATTGTCGTTTTCTCGATCAATATAATATCGGCATCGGGTTGACGCTCTTTTGCTTGCAGGGCGGCCCATAAACCAGTAAAACCACCACCAACAATTAATAGCTCACAGCTTGTATCAGCTGACAAGGCGGGTAACGTTGCTGGTCGAATATCCTGATCATGCCAAAGGGGGCAATATTTCGAATCTTTTAATGCATCAAGGTGCTGTTTCATCATTTGCTCTCATAAGAATTTAGTTATATTTTGGCGTCTGTACTTCAAATTATTTGATATACCATCCCCAAGGTTCACTACTGTCAAAGCGGGTAATTTGTTTGGTTTCAAGGTAGTTGTTTAAGCCCCATTGACCGAGTTCTCTACCTATACCTGATTGTTTATAGCCGCCCCATGGCGCTTCAACAAAGGTCGGTTGTGAGCAGTTAACCCATACAATGCCGGCACGAAAGGCTTTAGCTACTCGCTCACAACGATCTTCATCTTTAGACATTACGGCTGCTGCGAGTCCAAAACGTGAATCATTGGCTAAGCGGATAGCTTCACTTTCACACTGGAACGGTTTGATACAGACAACCGGGCCAAAGATTTCTTCATTCCATACCCAGCTATTTTCATCAATGTCGGTCAATATTGTTGGTTCAAGATAATAACCAACATTTAGCCCTGGAGGTCTTCGACCGCCAGTCGCTATTGTTGCTCCATCGCTAACGCCACGCTCAATCGCAGCTAGTACCTTTTTGTATTGATCACTATTGACAAGCGGCCCCAGTAATACACCGTCTTGATCCCCAGGGCCGATAGTGATTTTTTTTGTTTCTTCAACCAAACGCGCAAGTAAAGCAGGGTATATTTCTTCTGCGACTAAAACACGCGAGGTAGCTGAACATACTTGGCCCTGGTTCCAAAATATACCGAACATGATCCATTCTACGGCTTTTTCAATATCACTATCTTCAAAAATAACAAAAGGCGACTTACCGCCAAGTTCAAGGCTAATATTCTTGATATCTTTGGCGGCGGTCGCCATTATTTTTGACCCTGTTGGTATCGAGCCAGTAAAGGCTAACTTATCAACGTCAGCATGTTCTACTAAAGCCTGCCCGGCATCTTTACCTAAACCAGTGACTATGTTTAACACACCAGCAGGGAGCTTTGCTTCATCAGCAATCTCTGCCAGCGCTAATGCGGTTAGCGGCGTTATTTCAGAAGGTTTCAGGATTACAGAGCAACCTGCGGCCAATGCTGGCGCAACTTTCCATGCAGCCATCAGCATTGGGAAGTTCCAAGGAATGATAGCTCCAGCTACGCCAAGCGGCTCTTTTATTGCTTTTGAGCTAAAGCCGGGCTCTGGTAATTCAATGGCCTGCTCCGATGTATTATCAAGTTGTTCGGCTAAACCGGCATAAAATTCAAAGGTCGCGGCAGTATCCTCAATATCCCATTTGGCTTCAGGATAGGGTTTGCCATTATCGAGTACTTCCAGCTTTGCTAACTCATCTAAACGTCTGATAATAATGACCGCAATTTTTCTCAAATACACTGCGCGTTCAGCGCCACTTAAACGAGGCCATGGTCCCTGATCGAATGCTGTTCGAGCTGCTTTGACAGCGGCATCAATATCAACACTGTTACCTGCTGGAATTTCAGCAATAACTGCTTCAGTAGCAGGATTAATGACCGAAAATGTTTCATTTGTTGCCGGTGAAACCCATGTCCCATTGATATAATGTTTATTCTTCATTGTTGATATACACCTTGATGGCTAAATATTTTAAATATGTGATCAGTCCGGTTGCTATTAGCTTGATTGCAAAATAGCATAAAATGTATGTACGTCACCTGTTGACCTCCAGCTACATAAAGCTCCCTGTGGAACAAAAAAAGCATCACCAGCTTTAAACTCCTGCTCATCACCTTCTTGTTCAGTAATGATGAGTGAGCCTGACTGTAAATAAATAAACTCGTTGCGAGGGGAGGGCTGCATTTCAGTTTTGAAGGCTTCACTCTGCCAAGTGCCCGCCATGAAATTACCCGTATGATCGTTATAATAAGGCTGATATTTTTGTGCTGGTGCTTTTCCTTTGATCACAAAAGGTGTTTTCGTTTCTTCGATGTCCACTCCTGTACTATTTTGCATGGCCATCTGGCTTGAATTATCAACTTTAAGCTTAATGATGCCCTCAACAACGGGGGTTTTGGGAATCTCTTCGTCTGGGTGCTCTGAAATAACAAAAAACTTACGTAAATAGCCAGTTTGATGCCACTGGCAATCGTAACCTTTAGGAATAACAAAGGCTTCGCCCGCTTGCACTTTTTCCATCGTACCCGTTTTACTATTCTTTATCTCTACTTCACCCTCAAGTAAATACATGAATTCGTCGCAAGGAGAAGGGCCAGCGGCTTCGACCATTGTTGAGGTATCCCAGACACCAATATAAAGACCTAGGCTCTCGTTTTCATAATAAACATGAGTATGTTGAACGGGCAATTCTGAAGCGAACTGTTGGGAAGCTACTTCATCACGAATATGGCCAAAATCTTGAGGATTAGGACTTAATCTAATAATTTTTGGGTTCGACATTATTTGTATTCTCATGTTTGTGAATTACCAAGGACGGCGCTGATATAGCGCGCCGCACTTTGTTCTATATTGCTATTACCTAGTTAACTAAGCAAACGCGAAACTCGCGCCTTCACGTACACCGCTTGAAGGCCAACGTTGCGTGATGGTTTTACGCTTAGTGTAAAAACGAACACCATCTGGGCCATAAGCATGTAAATCACCAAATAATGAACGCTTCCAGCCGCCAAAGCTATGATAAGCAACAGGCACAGGCAGTGGCACGTTAATACCCACCATACCCACCTGAATGTTATCTGAGAAATAACGCGCGGCTTCCCCATCACGAGTAAAGATACAGGTACCATTACCGTACTCATGGTCGTTAATTAATTGCATTGCTTCTTGCATGGTTTTAACACGCATTACCTGCAATACTGGACCAAAGATTTCAGCAACATAACTGTCCATGTCAGGGGTAACACCATCAATTAAGGTGGCGCCAACGAAGAAGCCCTCTTCATAACCTTCAACGTGTGGCTGGCGACCATCAACAACAATCTTTGCGCCCTGATGTTCAGCGCTAGTGATATAACCTTCGACTTTGTCTTTGTGCGCTTGGGTAATGACCGGGCCAAAATCATTACTGGCATTGTCATGAGCGCCAACATTTAAGTTTTTCATCGCTACCGTCATTTTCTCGACTAAGGCATCGGCCGCTTCATCACCCACAGCAACTGCAACAGAGAGCGCCATACAACGCTCACCTGATGAGCCAAAGGCCGCACCGAGTAATTGATTTACTGCATTATCCATATCAGCGTCGGGCATAATGATGGCGTGATTTTTAGCGCCGCCCAGTGCCTGACAACGTTTACCATTGGCATTCGCTGTGGCGTAAATGTACTCAGCAATCGGTGTTGAGCCAACAAAACTCACGGCTTTAATACGCTCGTCACTTAATAACACATCAACCGCTTCTTTATCACCGTTAACGACGTTCATCACGCCATCAGGTAACCCTGCTTCTTTTAATAACTGCGCGATATATAGGGTTGAACTAGGGTCGCGCTCTGACGGTTTTAAGATAAAGCAATTACCGCAAACAATGGCCAATGGGAACATCCACATAGGGACCATGGCAGGGAAGTTAAACGGCGTAATACCGGCCACAACACCTAACGGTTGGAACTCACTCCAACTATCAATATTTGGACCAACGTTTTTACTGTGCTCACCTTTAAGTAATTCAGGTGCACCACAGGCGTATTCAACGTTTTCAATGCCGCGTTGTAACTCGCCCGCAGCATCGTGTGATATTTTTCCGTGCTCTTCACCAATGAGTTTACAAATAGTGTCAGCATTTTTTTCTAACAACTCTTTAAAACGAAACATCACCCGTGCACGTTTTATCGCTGGGGTATTACGCCATTCAGGAAAGGCAGCTTGCGCGGCTGAAATAGCCTGTTCAACGGTTTGCTTTGACGCTAACGCGACCTTCTTTTCTTCGATACCTGTTGCAGGATTAAATACTGCTTGGATGCGTTCATCATTATTGACCATGTCGCCATTAATTAAATGGCCTATTACGTTTACTTTGTTCATAATATTCTCCGAGGTGGGCTGATAATCCGATGAATAACAGCCCATTGTTAAATTGTTTACGCTATTTCGTTAAAGGTTTCGCCCAGCGCGCTGAGCAAGGCATCTATTTCTGCGCGTTCACTGGTAAAGGGCAAACCAAGCTGGATAGTGGCGCCGCCGTAGCGCACATAAAATCCTTTTTGCCACATTTTCATCGCTATTTGATAAGGACGTAATGCTGGCTCACCTGGTACTGGGTCGATAGTAAAACCAGCGGCAAAACCATAGCTGCGAATATCAGTCACGTGTTTACAGCCTTTGAGGTTATGTACCGATTCTTCAAAATACGGGCTATGGTCTTTAACACGTTCAATGAGTTTGTCTGTTTGCAACACTTCTAAGGCAGCCAGTCCGGCGGCACAGGCAACAGGGTGAGCAGAGTAGGTATAACCATGCGGAAATTCCACCATATACTCAGGGCCGCCTTGCTCCATAAAGGTATCGTAAATTTCTTGCTTGGCGATAACTGCGCCCATAGGAATGGTGCCATTGGTCATCTGCTTAGCGATGTTAATCATATCTGGAGTAACGCCAAAGGCTTCGGCTCCGGTCTTGGCGCCCATGCGACCAAAAGCACAAATCACTTCATCAAAAATCAACAGGATATTGTGCTGGTCACAAATCTCACGTAAGCGGTTTAAGTAACCTACCGGCGGCGGGATGACGCCCGCAGAGCCCGCCATGGGCTCAACAATCACAGCGGCAATATTTGAAGCATCGTGTAGTGCAACTAACTCAAGTAGTTCGTTCGCTAGCTCAACACCCGTTTTGGGTTGACCCTTAACAAATTTATTTTCATCTAACATGGTATGGCGTAAATGGTCGGCATCGACGGCTGTACCAAATAACGCCCGGTTAGGGCCGATACCGCCGACAGAGATACCACCAAAATTCACGCCGTGGTAACCCAAACCGCGACCAATCAATTTGGTTTTACTGGCCAAACCTTTTTTACGCCAATAGGCACGTGCCATTTTTAGTGAGGTTTCAGCTGATTCAGAGCCAGAGCCAGTATAAAAAACGCGGTTTATGCCTTTGGGCATAAACTCAACGATTTTCTCGGCGAGTTGAAAGGCTTTAGGATGGCCAAATTGAAAGGCCGGAGCATAATCCAGTTGTTTTATTTGTTTACTGACCGCTTCGGTAATTTCAGGACGGCTATGACCAGCGCCACAACACCAGAGGCCAGAGAGGCCATCAAAGATTTTTCGACCGTCGGCATCGGTATAATAATTTCCTTCAGCAGAGACTATGATGCGTGGATCTTTTTTAAAGTCACGGTTGCCAGTAAATGCCATCCAGTGCGCATCAAGTTGTGCCTGACTTATGCCGTGGTTGCTTTGGTTGTTCATATTTGACCTCAATTGGCTAAGGTTAGGATTAAGTTGACTCTATTATCACCATCCTGTTAAATTATTAAATACATCTTTTTTTAACGATAGTTATCCATTAGGTTACTTATTGGAGATTAATGAATAAAATAAAAAACATCCTGCCTCACCGACTTGGTGACTCTCATATTCGGATCTTACGTATTTTTAAAGCGGTTATTGAATCTGGGGGCTTTGCTGCTGCAGAGGCCGAACTTAACATCAGTCGTCCTGCGATCAGTAACGCCATGTCTGAATTAGAATCGTTATTGAACATGCGCCTGTGCCATCGCGGTAGAACAGGATTTTCTATTACCGAGCAAGGTGAACATGTTTATAACGCAACCTTGCAGCTATTAGGTAGTTTAGATACTTTCAAGACACAAATTAATGCTATCAACACTAAGCTGGTTGGAGATTTAAATATTGGTATTACCGATAACTTGGTCACCAATCCCCAAATGCGTATTACCAGATCGCTTAGTACGTTCAAGCATCGCGCACCTGAAGTGATCTTTAATATTCAGATGATGCCGCCTTACGACATTGAAAATGCCGTATTAGAAGGTCAACTTCATATCGGTGTAGTGCCTGATTTACGTGCTTTATCAGGGTTAAATTATCTACCTTTATACAAGGAAAAGTCCTTATTATATTGCAGTGCCCAGCATCCATTATTCAATCAAGACCTTAATACCATTAGTGATTACGCTCTTGAAAAATATGACGCTGTATTACCCTGTTATCCACAGGCTAGTGAAATTAAACAACAACAAAAAAGATTTAAAGCCTCGGCAACATCTACCGATCGTGAAGGTATTGCATTTCTCATTCTTACAGGACGTTTTATAGGTTTTTTACCTACTCACTTCGCTGAACGCTGGGTGGTACAAGATTTATTGCGCGCTATCGAGCCTCACAAGCGTAACTTCTATACTAATTTTTCTGCTATCACTCGAAAGGGCGCACGTCCCAATTTAATTACTGAAGCTTATTTAGAAGAATTACACAAAACAGCCTAGTCAACTCTACTCTCGGTTTAGCAACCTTGCATGGTAGTGGAATTCATATGTGCTTTGATCTGTAAATATGATTGGTATCGCATTAATGCGTTACGCAAAACAAGCTCTTTATCTTTGACAAAGTTCCAAGTTAAGGCGTATGTTTTTTATCCTCTTCAATAAGTGCGAATAAGTAACTAATACTGTAACTAACGTTAAAAAAAATGGTATTTATTAAAATATAAAGGAGATCAATACTCTATCAAAGGGGGAAAAATAGAGTCAATTGCAAACAACCAAGTAAACCTGGCATAAGCAAAATCCGACTCGATGCCCTTTTGAGGTAGCGTATAAAAACCAAACTTGGCAGGTGTGAATGTTTAGTTTTTGTTTCGCTTATTTAGTTAATCCATGATGCAACGAAAGGATAAATAATGAGACTTTTTAAGAAAGCAACAGTAACAGCAATGGCATTGTTAAGTGCCGGAATATTTGTAAGTAGCGTTAATGCTAGTGAGGAACAAGTAGTCAAAATGTATAACTGGTCCGATTATGTTGCCGAAGACACATTGGAAAATTTTAGAAAAGAAACCGGAATTCGGGTTATTTACGATGTATTCGATAGTAATGAAGTACTCGAAGCTAAACTACTATCAGGACGGTCTGGCTATGATATCGTGGTACCGTCAAACAGCTTCTTGACCAAACAAATTAAAGCGGGTGTCTACAGTAAGTTAAACCGCGATCAGTTACCTAACCATAGTAATTTAGACGCTGATTTAATGAGTAAATTGCAAACAGCCGATCCAGGTAATGAACATTCGGTTCCTTACTTATGGGGCACCAATGGTATTGGTTATAATGTTGCTCAAGTAAAAGCTGCACTGGGTGAAGATGCACCGACTGACTCATTAGAACTTATTTTTAACCCTAAATATGCCGAGAAATTGGGGAAATGTGGTTTAGCCGTCCTTGATTCCCCTGATGAGATGATTCCTCAGGCGCTTTTGTATTTAGGGCTCAACCCAAATAGCCATAAAGCAAGCGACTACAAGGCCGCAGGTAAATTGTTAGCTACAATACGTCCTCATATTACTTACTTCCATTCGTCACGCTATATATCTGATTTAGCTAATGGTGATATCTGTGTTGCCTACGGATTCTCTGGTGATGTATTCCAAGCGAAAGCTCGTGCAGAAGAAGCTGGGAATGGCCATATAATAGAGTATAAAATCCCTAAAGAAGGAGCAAACCTTTGGTTTGATATGTTAGCGATTCCTAAAGATGCACCCAATAAAGAAAATGCTCATAAGTTTGTTAATTACTTATTACGACCGGACGTTATTGCTGGCATAACTAACTATGTTGCCTATGCAAACGGTAACACGGCATCGATGAAGTTAATCGATAAAGAAGTTCGTGAAAACCCTGCCATTTATCCTTCTGACAAGGTAATTAATAATTTGTATGTGCAGCAAGTTCGTCCATTGAAAGCGCAACGTTCTATGACCCGAATTTGGACAGGCGTGAAAACTGGCCGCAAATAAGTTTACAGGGCAAGTAATATCTTGCCCATTTACTTAAATTGATGCCTTAAATACGCTTAATCATTAAGCTTGTTTGAGGCTTTTTGGCTCAATAAGATGAATATCTTGTTGTGGGAATGGGATAGTAATATTTTCTTGTTCAAACGCTAAGTAAATTGCTTTATAGGCGCTATATTTAGCAGCGTACAAGTTGGTAGTGGGTATCCAAAGTCTAATACCAATGGTAATTGCGCTATCAGCAAAAGCATCTATACCTACCTGCATACGTACTTCATCAGTATATACATCAAGTTTTGCTAACGTGCGTTCTATAAGCGCGACAACCTCAAGAGGATTGTCTTGATACGAGATACCGACAGAAAGTTTTAATAAGCTATCTTTTCTAGAGTTAAGTACCACTTCACCGACAATATGTTTATTGGGAATGGTGATCTCAGCACAATCTTCATCTTGGATGATGGTATAAGCTAATTGCACTTCTTTAACTATCCCTGTGACGCCTTGTACTTCAATAGTATCTCCCACGACAAAAGGGCGAATAATGATGATGTTAAAGCCCGCAGCGTAATTGGCTAATAAGCCTTGTAATGCTAAACCTGCACCTAATGAAACAGCACCAAGGGCGGCAATAAATGGTGTAACACTAATGCCAATTTTACTCAGCGCCATGATACTTATCATCACCATCACTACCATTCTGGTGGTACTGGCGATAAAGCGGCTTAAGGTAACATCAAGTTTATGTTTTTCACAAAGGCGTAATACAGCCTTAGCAATTTTACCCGCAACGTAGAAGCCTAATAAAAATATCAGTAAGGCACCAACCAACTGAAAGCTATAGTTGGTAAAGAAGTCGACAACAATTTTATAAATTGCTGAGGCTTGTTCAATTTCATGACGTAACAATTCGGCAGGCAGATCGACAGCTTGCTGTGCTGTGTCGGTTATACTGTTGCTGAGGGTTTCAGTGTTGTCGGTTTTTGGGTCTGTCATAAATAATATCCATTGAAATATAGCAAGGTGTTTAATTAAGTGCTGGCGTCGTTAGAAACGATAACCTAACTGCATCATAAACTGTTGTCTGTCACTAAAGGCTAAATTGGTTTCGGCAATAATTGCCCATTCTTCGGTAATATTCCATTGTGCACCAATCAGATAATTCCATGGTGAACTGGCATGCTGAACAATGAGTACTGCGACTTTATTGTCAGGTGCTGAGACCGCCAATTGTTGCTTAATATCTTGCTTCATTGCGCCCAGCCAAATTTGTCCTTGGTAGATACCAATACTGCCATTCCAACCTAAACGAGTAGAGTACACCGTCTGTTTTGATTTTTCGATGGCGATATTAATATCGGCTTCGGTGTAGTTTACATCAAACATAGCAAAAAAATCACCGTAACCCCCTGCGATAGTTGTTCCGTAACCCAATACTGTGCCATGAAAGTTTAATTTTGTTGGAATACCTTCAGCACTTACTAAGCAATGACCCGGTGCAGGGCCTTGAAAAGGCAAGTTAATGCTAGTACAACGTTTATCATTTAGGCCACTGCCAATGCCTGCCGCAGCTAACAACAGTGTTGGTAGTTCAAGGTCTACATCTAATTCAAGCTCTGCTGTGCCCTTTGTTTTACCGACTAAACCGTAAACATTCCAAAAAGGCAGGATCCACGCGTCAAAACGTAAATTATAAGTAGTGTCAGAGACCTTTAAATTTTTAGCATTAATCGAATCATCAATGAAGTCATTAATAAGCTCACTTTGTTGGTCATCAACTGCTAAGCCTATCTCAGACACAGTGAACGGTTGTTCTTGTGTTAAGCCAACCAGTGAAATACCAAAAGGCAATGGTAATAAATAGCCAGCTTCACGGGCTTCTTTACCTAAGAAAGGAAGAAAATCAGACCAGCGATTTCTTGGTGGTAAGGCTTGAGGAATAACTAATTCATAACCAATACTTGAATTAGGGTTTTGTCTGTCGCTGACTTGCTGCTTATAACTCTCATTAGTTTTGGCTTCACTACAATATTGCGCGCACTGACTTTGCTGTTGCGCTGAGAGTATGATGGCTGATTCGTTGTTTGATTGTGACCCTGTACTGCTTTTGTCTACAGCTTCCGTTGGTTTAGTTGAGGTATTTTGCTCAGCGCCTTGTGCGGACAAGGTGAGCAGAGAACAAAATAAAAAAATGACGAATGATAAATAGTTACCCATAAAGGATATTTCCCCTAATATGTGTGGCGACTTGTTTATTTTAAACTGTTCTGTCTAAATCCGCACAAATCTAATACTTAAAGAAAATTAGTGCGGTGATTATGGTTTCGCATTGCCGTTAATCATCAGTTAACAGTTCTGTGATACAATTGATTTGCTCAGTTAATGCAGCAACTTGCTGTTCTAACTCGTTTACTCTTTGCGCGAGTGACGTTTGCTCTGCTGCCGGCATAACGTCAGTTTGGGTATTGCTAGCTTGGGCAAAGCTGGTTTCATCTACATCTGACAATAAATGCACATAACGAGATTCTCGTTTACCGGGTTCACGTTCAAGCTTTCTGACTAAGGTTTGGCCATTTAAGTCTTGCAATTGATTTAAGGTGCTTTCAACCTCACTTACGTCAGCAAAGTCAGCCAATCTGTTAGTACGCGTTCTTAATTCACCAGGTGTTTGCGGGCCCCTTAAAAATAAAACACAAATAACGGCGCGTTGTTGAGGGGTAAACTTCAAATTGCCAAATTCGGTATCACAAAAACGGTGAAAGTATTTATTAACACGAGTTGATGCTTTTTGGTCGACCATTAATTGGTTCATTTGCACGAGTTCATCAACAATATTTTGCACATCGCTTTCTAATAGTGACATTACAGGTTCACGATTACTCTTTTGATTACAGCCAGTTGTAATACTATTTAAAGAGAGAGGATATTGCTCAGGCGTAGTGGTTTCTTTTTCAAGCATTACGCCAATAATGCGGCATTGTTCTGCGGAAAGTGTAATCATCTTGAAGGTACCTTTATTAAATAACTACTAATGTTATAGCAAGCTATATGTCTCATTACTATGCTGGCGTGTTTGATTGCTCACAAAAAAGCCATAGTTAAGGAAAGACTTAACTATGGCTTATTAATAGTGAAAATTTGCTTGATGCTTATTCTATATTCGCGATCTGCTCACGCATTTGTTCAATCAATACTTTTAATTCGACAGCGCTTGCGGTGATGTCAGTATTAATTGATTTTGAGCCTAGGGTATTGGCTTCGCGATTAAACTCTTGCATCATAAAGTCTAAACGACGACCTTGTGCGCCACCTTTTTTCAAGATTTTCTTGGTTTCAGTGACATGGCTGTTTAAGCGATCAAGTTCTTCGGCAACATCCATTTTTTGCGCCAATAATACTAACTCTTGCTCAACACGGCCTGAGTCTAAATCAATTTTAGCATCGGTGAATTTTTCGATGATGCGATTACGTTGCCAAGCGATTACGTCTGGCATATGCGCTGCTACTTTATTGGCTTCGTTTGCTATTGCATCAAGGCGTTGTTCAATCATCGCTTTAAGGTTTTCACCTTCGCTGGCGCGAGCGGCAATAAAGTCTTTTAATGCTTGGTCAAAAGCCGCGAGTAATTCTGCTTGAATGGCAGACATATCGTTTTCTGGTGCTTCCATCACACCAGGCCAGCGCATAACTTCTAGAGGATTAACTTGGCTATTTAATGTTTGCTCATTAACCCAGTTAGCATGTTGAATAAGTTGTAGTGCTAACTTTTCATTAAGGGCTAATTCACTTTTGTTTGCAGGGTTGGCATTAAAACGTAAGTTACATTCTACTTTTCCGCGATTAAGCTGTTTACGAAAACGCTCTCGTAAAACCGGCTCTATGCCACGAAATTGCTCTGGTAAACGGAAATAGGTTTCCAGAAACCTTTGATTAACTGAGCGAATTTCCCAAACGGCGTTGCCCCAATCACCTTTAATTTCGATGCGAGAGAATGCGGTCATGCTGTAGATCATGTTAAATCCTAATAATAATGTCACTTAATTATTTGAATTATGCCTGAGCTTGATCCATCTATCCAGAAATTCAATGTTAAGCCATGTGATGTTGTTAAGGGGTAAATTCCACTTGGCCAAAGTTAGCTTCAAATTCTGTACACCAAACACTTAGCCCATTAAGATCATCTAAACTTTTATTTTGTGGCAACTTAATAAATATTCTGGCGTTATCAAAGATCTTACTATTAAGTTTTTGTCCCATTGGGAAAGCATCAACACTAGTATATTCATGGTCAATAGCGCCATAAAAATAGACATCTGGTCCACCTCCATCATAACTAAACTGACTAATTTCTATAGTACAGTCATCAATGATTGTTGCCTTGCCCGAGACATTATGGGCAAAAGTACTGAAGAAACCGGTATGGCCAATTGTTTCGTGCTCTTGAGTGCAGCTAGATAGGTTGTTTTGACCTAATTCATTGAGGGTTAATTTAAAGTGGTCAATAGCCATTGTTGCGGAAATCAGTTCTTGGTTAACTGCACCACTGTTACTCACTAGATCTGAGACTTGTTGTTCAAAATCATTGGCTGAAAAATCAATAGTTAAATCGGCGGCTAACTGATGAACTGACTCTGCTATTTCGATGCCATTGCTGGCATCGCCATCTGCATCAAGGCTTTGTAAAAGTCGTAATAGGTTAACGACCTCAATTTGATTAGTATCTTGAGTTTGGAATATGTCTAATGGTGTTAAGAGCAGGTTAGCAACAGTGCTAGGAAGTTCAATAGCTCCAATAGAGAAGGTAATGCTTTCCTTACCTTGAAATTGAAACTCGCCAAGTTGATTGGTTTTTCCACTTTGACTGGCGGTTTTATAATTGAGTCCAGCAACTGCTGAATCAAAAAATTGCCCGGTATAGGTGGATACTTCAGGCAGTGCAGGCTCTGGCGTTATGGGTGCTTCATTCGAGCTATTATCAGAGCCACAAGCGGTTAAACACAGAGCTAATGCGCTAGAGATTAGTAATTTATAAGCCATATAAGGTCACCAGTTTTAATAAATTAGCTACCCAAACTACCTGAAACCTACATCTTCAAGTGGTTTGGATATTTACGATGACCTTATAGTGACAACATATGTTCACAAAAGTATCACAGCCATGTTATTTATTAGCTTTTCAGGGTTAACCAATGCGCCTTTATTTTGTCTGCAACCCGAAAGGCGTTAGCGTAAATGGTGAAAGTGTACGGTACGCTGCCGCCGGTTGGCATAAAAGAACCATCAGTAACATACAAGTTATCCACTTCATGGGCTTGGCAATTTTTATTAAGCACTGAGGTTTTAGGATCATTGCCAAAGCGACAACCACCTGCCATTAAGTTTGTTGAAGGATAACCACTTACCGAGGAAGAGACATTTTTTGCGCCTAAGGCTTCAAGCAGTTTTTCTGCTTTTTCAGATAAGTATTCACCCACTTCAAGGTCGTGATCATGATAACCAATGCGGACTTTGGCTACTGGATCGCCCCATTGATCGGTTACTTCATTATCTAAGCTGACATAACAATCGTCAGTTGGCAGCCAATCATTAAACACTTCAAAACGTAGGGTTTTATAACTGGTAAATTCTGTTTTTAAGCTTTGTTTTAACTCTTCACCCCACAGTAGTTTATCATCACCATTTTGATCAGAGCCCCACTGTGTTCCGCGAGCTCTCGCTATAGGGTTTTGGTGGAATAAAAAGTCAATGGTGCCGCCTTTGGCTTGCCCTTTAGCATTGGCACCGGAAAAGCTTTTATCGGCAATTTGATACCAATCTTGCAGGGCGCGATTGATAAAAGGACCTACTTGTTTTAATTCACTCACTTGTTTGTCTGATAAATCAGCATAATTAAAATCACCTTGTCCAGTACCACCACCACTAAAGAGCAAGTTTTTACCGACTTGACCGTTGTTGTTAGCAAGACCTTGTGGAAATTTTTCACCTGTTGAAGCCAGTAATAAACGGGAGGTTTCTACTGCTTGGCAAGCCACCACATATATTTTGGCGCTAACTGATTTTTTACGGCCTATTTTATCGTAATAATGTACACCGGTGATTTTTCCCTGTTCATCAGAGGCAATTTTATACACTTTGGCATTGGCTTTAATGGTGCAATTACCTGATGCGACAGCGTTATTTAATAATGCTGCTCGGCCACTACCTTTAGCGCCTGAAGCACAGCCATAACTGCTACAGTAACCCGAATATTCGCAACTGCGTCTGCCCATGGCGGGTTTTGACAGGATTGCTCTCGGCACGGGAATGGCATGATAACCAATTTTTTCAGCCGCTTTATCTATCCAAGAAGACATAGGCAACTCGGCAATCGGCGGGTAGGGGAAGTCTGTTGAGCGTGGCTCTTGATGTGGATGTTCCACAACGCGACCTGATACACCCACTTCACGCTCTACTTTGGCGTAGTAAGGTTCGAGTTCGTCGTAACTAATCGGCCAATCTTCTACGTTGGCACCACTAATAGCACCAAACTCAGATTTTAAGCGAAAATCAATAGGTTTTAGACGATGAAAGTAACCACTCATGAAATTTGAAGAGCCACCGACCACGTTACCATTCCACCAACTCCAGCCTGAGTCACTGGTTTTTTCACCTTGCCAGAAAGGTTTGTCATTTTCATCGAAGTATTCTTCCTCAATGACATGTTGCTCATCCGTTAGCTTCGGATTGTAAGCATCATGAATACTGATGGTCAGTTCATCTTTGAAGAATTCTTTTTCAGTTAACCAAGGGCCTTTTTCAAGCACTAATACTTTAGCACCTGCGGTTGATAACTGATGAGCAATAGGGGAAGCGCCAGCGCCGCTGCCAATGATGCAAATGTCATAAATCATTGGTTACCCCCAAGTGTCGGAATAGTTAAAGTATATTTATGAAAAGCACTGTCTTGGTAGCTACTACCAGCATTACACGTAAGGCATATGTCATAACTCATGATTTTTTAGTTCCTTGGTGCGATTTATTACGGCTCGATGCTAGGCGTTTAGCGTCGTAGTCTACTCGGCTGATCAGATCAATACGGGCTCTGGTAGGCAATTCAAAATAACGTTGACCTTTTTCAGGCAGTGGGAAGCCTGCTTGATGTTCTAACCATGACCAACCAATACCATTAGGGTTACCACCGTAACTCGGGGGCGAAAGCATGGCTTGAAAAATATAACCGAGTAAGGTGTTTAACCAGTTTTGTCCCGCGGTAGAGCGGCTAATACCGCGAAGTAACTGCTCTTTGTCGGTAAAACTTAACTGTGCAAAATTGGCTGACTTTTCACTGTTAGCAAAGCCATTTAACCAGCCTACTCCTTTTAGGATAAAGTCTTTTTCGTCTTGTTCTGTCGGTTGTACCGTCATGACTTGGTGCAAATAAGCCGTCGCTCTGATTTCACTTGCGCTAGGACCGGTAGGTGAGCTTGGTAATAATTGATTCAAAGTTGCATCAAGCGTTAACCAAGGTTCTGTTTTTATTAAGCTTTTAAGTAACTCATTCTGTGATAGTTGCGCTTTAGCGCTAACACTAAACGCTGGCAAACTGGCTAAGGCACCCATACCTGCAGCCGATTTAAGGAAGCGGCGTCGACCTTGCTGCGCTTGTTGCTGTTTAGTTTTGATGAACTCAGGCGTTTGGTAGTTTTTATCAAAAAACGACCTACATTTAGCTTCATTAATCACGAAGTTGCTCCTATAACTTGGGAAGGTTTACTAGTTAAAATCTGTACTGTTAATTAGTCTACAGAGGCTGTTGTTGCTAACTGTGCTTGCGCTTTGCTCGCGCTAACAGACCAATCACTTAAGAAGCTTAACCAGTGTGATTTTGAATAGTTATCACCCGCCAATAGTTCTGCGGTATCTTTAGATAAAATCATTTTTCCTTGTGCAGTGGACACATACATATGTGGGTAACCCAATACTGGGGGTAGTGATTTCATGAAATCATTATTTTCATTACTGTCACTGACACTTATTTTTAATAACACATATTGGCTATGTAATGCTTCATAGACGTCAGGATTTTTAGCAAGAAAGGCGTCCATTTTGTGACACCAACTACACCAGTTACCGCCTATTTCAATCAATACTTGGCGATTGGTTTTTTTTGCTAAAGTCAGCGCGGCGGCTGCATCTTTAAAGGGGTCACGTTGATCATCATATATTTTACTGTAAGCGGGTAAGTTTGGCGTTATAACAGGGGAAGCAGTATTTGCTGTGGCAATACTACTTAATAGCAGGCTTAAACTGATAACGAGTGTAGTGATAATTCTCATGAAGCTCTCTGATAATATTTATTGCTCGGACAATTAACATGACCTTGCTTTGGTGAACTATATTTCAAAAATGTCTGATAAGCATTATAATAGCCGGAATTAATTTATCAGTCTTAACTCTTATATTTACTATAAAGGAACACACTATGCGTCCAAGCGGCAGAACATTGGGGCAAATTCGCCCAGTTACGATTACCCGTCAATTTACCACTCATGCAGAAGGCTCAGTACTTATTGAGTTTGGCGATACTAAAGTAATTTGTACTGCGACCGTTGAAGTAGGTGTACCACGTTTTTTAAAAGGCCAAGGTAAAGGTTGGGTTACTGCTGAATACGGTATGTTACCTCGCTCTACTCATACACGTATGCGTCGTGAAGCAGCGTCGGGTAAGCAAAGTGGTCGTACGTTAGAGATTTCTCGATTAATTGCTCGTGCATTACGTGCAGCCGTTGATTTAAAAGCCTTAGGCGAAAATACCATTTCAGTTGATTGTGATGTTATTCAAGCTGATGGCGGTACACGTACTGCGTCTATCACGGGGGCTTGTGTTGCTTTAGTTGATGCCCTTAACTACATGCGCGCTAAAGATATTATTAAAACTAATCCACTTAAGCATATGATTGCTGCAGTATCGGTTGGTATTTATAAAGGCGAAGCGGTAGCCGATTTAGATTACCCAGAAGATTCAGCCGCTGATACCGATTTGAACGTTGTGATGACAGATACCGGTAAGCTGATAGAAGTACAAGGTACAGCCGAAGAAGAACCATTTAGCTTTGAAGAAATGCAAGCGATGCTTGAACTAGCTAAAAACGGTATTAACGAATTATTCGACATACAAAAAGCAGCATTAAGCTAAGCTACGTTCAGTTAAGTAAACAGGAAAATAACTATGAAAGATTATCAACGCGAGTTTATTGAATTTGCGATAGAAAAACAGGTACTACGTTTTGGTGAGTTCACGTTAAAGTCTGGCCGAGTGAGCCCGTACTTTTTTAACGCAGGACTATTCAAAACAGGTGGTGATTTAGCGCGTTTAGGTCGTTTTTATGCAGCTACGCTTATGGATTCAAAAATTGATTTTGATTTAGTGTTTGGCCCTGCTTATAAAGGCATTCCAATTGCAACTACCACAACGGTTGCGCTGTACGATCACCATAATATTGATGTGCCATATTGCTTTAACCGTAAAGAAGCAAAAACTCATGGCGAGGGCGGTTCATTAGTGGGCGCAGAGCTTGAAGGTAAAATCATGTTAGTTGATGATGTGATTACTGCAGGCACTGCTATTCGTGAATCAATGGAAATCATTAAAGCACATGGTGCCCAGCTGTCAGGCGTTTTAATTGCGCTTGACCGTCAAGAAAAAGGCCAAGGTGAACTTTCTGCCATTCAAGAAGTTGAACGTGATTTTGGTACGCAAGTTGCGGCTATTGTTACTTTAGGTGATGTAGTGACCTACCTAGAAGAAAAGCTAGAAGAAAAAGTAGCAAACCAACCAGATTTAGCAGAAAACTTAGCAAGCATTAAAGAATATCGGTTAAATTACGGTATCTAATACGCTAACGACTGTTGGTGAATAGTGTTTAGTTACTTACCTATAAGCAAGAACGCCTTTGAAGCATAATGTTTCAAAGGCGTTATTTTTTGCGATGATTGTTAGAAGCCACCCTTCATTGATAACGTAAAACAGCCACCATAAACAGGAAATCATGATGAAAATTGCCAATAAGTACACGATATTACTACTGTGGTTGGTAAGTAGCTTGTCATTTGCTCAAGCACAAGAAGATTGCCTGAGTATTCAAGATGATTATGTTTCTCTCATTGAATCGGGCAAGTATCGCTTTGCAAATGAAGCCGAAAGTGAGTCTATAGCAAGCATTAACTTTAAAAAGCTAGCTAACTATCAACAATACCTTGAAAGTGCTTACCAAGTTGTTGTTAATAACAATCCCAGAGCAAATATGCCTTGTCCGATTGTGACTGAAACCTATCAACAATTGGCGAAAAAAAATCAATGGTCGAAAACACCCAAGATAAGCCAGTTGGTTGCTCCCTTTGAGTTGACTCAAAACAATAACGACAAAGCGATCTTACTTATTCATGGTTTAACGGATTCACCGTTTTCTTTCCACGACCTTAGCCAATTTTTCTATCAGCAAGGATTTACGGTACGTACCTTGTTATTGCCTGGTCATGGCGTGGCGCCTTCAGAATTACTTAAGACTGATTACGAAGCGTGGCAGCAAGCGGCAACCTTTGCTATTGACCAAACGTTAAATGATTACCAGCAAGTGTACCTTGGCGGTTTATCTACTGGTGGAGCACTTATTTTTAATTACTTGATGCAGCAAAAGCAGGTTGATGAAAAAATTAAAGGCCTCTTTATGTGGTCGCCAGCCTCAAAAGCAAAAAGTGATTTAGCTTGGTTAGCGCAATATATTGATGGCATTCCTTTTGTTGATTGGCTTGATTTAGACGCCGATATTGATTTTGCCAAATATGAGTCATTTCCGTATAACGCGGCAGCACAGGTTCACAGCTTAATGAATCTTGTTGTGGGGGAAGGGGCAAATGCGAGTCGACAAATGCATGATATTCCGTTATTTGTTGTGGCGAGTGAACATGACCAAACCATAGATACGGCACATACCTTACAGCTAGTTCAGCAATGGCAGTTAGCATCACCGCAAGAGCAGATGAACAAAAGTGTGCTGATTTATTATGGTGACAACAACAAGCTGCCGTCAAAATTAGTTGATGTGATGGAAGTGATTGTGCCTGAATGTTCAGCTGAAAGCTTATGTAGTGAAATATTTGATGTTGCCCACATTGCGACAACGAATTCACCCAATAACCCACATTACGGCGTTAACGGTCAATATAGAAACTGTGGCCACTATGTTACCGATGCTCCGCGCTATAAAGCATGCAAACATAATAAGCAGGTTATTAAAGGAGAAGTCACCGCAATGAATCTTACGCGTGATTTACCAATGCAACGATTGACGTACAATCCGTATTATCAAGAAATGCTGGCGGCGATGACAACGTTTTTAAAATCTACTGAATAGTTTATAACGTCATTCCCGAGTTTACTTGTCGGGAATCCACGCTGTTTAAAGCTCAATGATTAGAAACAGGATCCTCGACCAGAGACTTCGAGGATGACGATCTAATGGTTGATAATGTCATTTACTGGATGGTCATCGATTTTATTTTAAGTAATATTAACGTGCGTACTTTAACCAAAGTTTATAAAAAACAGCATTGCAGGTTTTATTATCATCCATAATGCCATCTCTATCGCAATCAGAGCCGGTCAATGATTTAGCAACTTGTTGGCCATATTCATCGATGTCTGCCTTTGATGGTAAGACGGTTATGGTTACTTTTGGGGATTGCTCAATAAAGTCGGCGACGTCGGTATAGCTGGCAAATTCTTCTTTAGAAATTAAGTGACTAATATCCCTCGAGACTGTACTTTGCGCGCTCGCGGTAAGTGATACTAATACCAGGCTTATTGTTACTATCGCAACGATGTAATTCATTCTTAGATCAGCTCTTCAGCATTAGAGATGTTCTTATCTTGATAACCATCCATCAAAGCGTGCCAATTTTTTTCGGTATAATTAAATTGAGCGAGTTTATTTAGTTCTTTTAAAAACGACCGTTGTAAACGTGCCATATTGGCTTGTTTCCAAGTCGTGTTCACTGGGTTAGTACGCAGCTCACCGCGATCAAAGTCGATCAGAAACACCTGATTTTTGTCATTGAGCAAAATATTATGGCTATTCAAATCATGGTGATAAATACCGTGCTGGTGAAAGCGTTTAATTGTGGCGCCTATGTTATGCCAAACATCATCAGTTACCGCCTTTTCACTTAATATTGCCACTAAGTCTTGTGCATGTTCAATTCGACTGGAAAGCAAGTCTGCCTGATAGTAAAAGCCATGTTGTATAACGCGATAAGCGATGGGCTCAGGAGCCGGAAGTTGTAGCGTATTCATATGTCGTAGTAGCGTAAACTCACACGCTGCACGGGTTTTATCTACGCCGCTAAACCAATAGGAATCTTTAATCATTTTACCGATTAAACCACCACGGTAATAATGGCGTAAGACCCAATCATGGTGTGTATTGCCGTTATCTTTGTATTCGACAAACCAAGTGGTACCACGCCCTTGCGCTGAGCCAGTTACCGCATTATTTTGTTGCCAATAGCTAGGATTAAGCATTTCTGCATCGAAATTAGTGATCAGTGTTTGGTTGTAAACACAAGTAACGTTACCTTGTTCGAACTTAGAAAATTGCGTGCTGGTTATCATTTGACTCACGAGTTATCTCCTAATGGTGTATTGCTGGTAATAATTGCCGTAGTGGGCAGAAGGTTTATTACTTGAGCCAATGTTTTTTCACTGGCCCCTTGGTTCTGTAATACCACGTTAAGCGCATTTTCGCCTAGTGTTTGCTGTCGGGTTGGTTGTTGCATTAGTGTGCTAACTTCATTGACAAGTTGTGTGCTAGATTCATTAGCGGCTGTATTGTCAGTGAGTTCAATAATGGCATTTTCTTGTCTTAGCTGCTGCATTATTTCGTTGAAATTACTCATGTTGTGACCAACGATAACAGGCTTATTAAATAATGCTGGCTCTAACGGGTTGTGACCGCCTATTTCACTGAAACTTCCGCCCATAGTAACAATGTCACTTAACGCAAAGGCCGCCATTAACTCGCCTAGACTATCGAGTAACCACACTTGTTCATCATTAATTATGGTATTTTCACTGCGTTTGGCCAGGGTTAATTGTTGTTCAAGGCAAAGGTTAGCAACGTGCTCAAAACGTTCTGGGTGTCTTGGTACCAGCACTAATAACAATGTAGGGTATTGACTTAATAGTGCTTTAAAGGCGGCTAGGGCAATAGCTTCATCGCCATCATGAGTGCTGGCTACTAACCATATTGTTCTTTTAGGCTGAGAGTTGTTAGCAAAAAGTAATTTTGCTAACTCGGCCTTTTTATTGATCACTTGTTCATTGACACTAATATCGAATTTTAAGTTACCACTATTTTCACAGCGGCTTTCAAGGGCACCGAGTTGTAAAAAGTGGGTTAAGTTTTCTTGGCTTTGCGTGAGTATTTTATCAAAGCGATTTAAGCAAGGTTTAATCAGTGCGCTAATTTTTTGGTAACTGGTTAACGATTTTTTGGATAATCTGCCGTTAATTAACAATAGCTTTATCTGTTGTCGAGCACATTGCGAAATTAAGTTAGGCCATAACTCGGTTTCCATGAAAATCATCATTTTGGGTTTGAGTCGGTGCAGAAATAGCGTTGTGCAAGGAAATATATCTAAAGGCAAGTAACCATGCTGCACACGCTCATCAAAGAGTTTAGTTATTTGCGCGGAGCCAGTTGGGGTAAATGAAGTAATGGTGATGGGTAAGTCAGGATAGTTTACCAAGAGTTTTTCGATAAAGCTTTTTAAAGCGATGACTTCACCCACGCTGGCAGCGTGTACAACAATACCGCCTTGTTTAGAAGGTTTAGGGAAAAAGCCTAAGCGTTCAAATAAACGGTGACGGTACTCAGGGTGATTAACAGAGCGGATTAATAGTACAAGTAACAGTATTGGGGTGAGCAATAAAAGTAATACACGGTAAAAAAATAAAGCTAAAACATATCGCACTAAAATTGACTCCACATCAACTACCTAAGCTAACTAGTATACCTAAAGATGATACTAAACGAATTAATTCTTGCTAATCAAGTTGCTATAAATTAATTAAGGAACGCACTTACGCAGTGAAAGTTGGATGGGTATAACTAACGCTCAAAAATGGTATCAAGAATAATCGCTGAGTTGGTTCTTTCAACGCCTTCGGTAGAACAGACCATATTGAGTACCTCGCTCAGTTTTTCTAGGGTGCTAGCTTGAATGGTAACCAGCAAGTCATATTCGCCACTAATCGAATGGATATGACTTATTTGGTGGACTTTTCTTAAGGCAATACAGATAGTTTGTCGTAAATTGGGTTTTACTTTTAACGACACATTAGACGAAATTAAGCCACTGGTATAGGCGCTGTCGAGTACAACGCTGTACGCCTTAATGACATTATTATTTTCAAGCTTATTAAGTCGGTTTTGTATTGCTGTTCTAGAAACCCCTGTTGCTCTGGCGATATCTGAAACACTTGCTCTAGCATTGAGTTGTAAAATTGATAGCAATTCTTCATCTTTTTCAGTTAACAAACTACACTCCACATTACGGCATATTTTCAAATTATAGCCACTAACTTACAATTTGACAGCTTTATATGTCAATTTAACTATAAAAAAGGTCATATCACCAAGTAGTGTCACTTTTATTATACTAGGATCTGCGCGGATAATATGGTTATTGAATATAAATAAATTTTAAGGAATTCACATGACTGGTTCTGCATCTACTAAAGGTTTTTACACGCACTTAACTTCACAAATAGAGCAAGTAAAAGAAGATGGTTTGTATAAAGCTGAGCGTATTATTACCACTGCTCAACAGCCTCAAATAGCCGTTAATACCGGTGAAGACGTGGTAAATTTTTGTGCCAATAATTACTTAGGTTTAGCAAATCACCCTGAATTAATTGCTGCAGCAAAAACGGGTTTAGATGAGCATGGTTTTGGTATGGCATCGGTACGTTTTATCTGTGGTACGCAAGATATTCATAAGACGTTAGAGCAGGGCATCAGCGAGTTTTTAGGCATGGAAGATACTATTTTGTACTCTTCTTGTTTTGATGCCAATGCTGGTTTATTTGAAACCTTATTAGGACCAGATGACGCTATTATTAGTGATGCACTAAATCATGCGTCAATTATTGATGGTGTACGTTTATGTAAAGCTAAACGTTTCCGTTATGCCAATAATGACATGGCGGCCTTAGAGCAAAGTTTGATTGAAGCTGATGCTGCTGGCGCACGCTTTAAGTTAATTGCCACCGATGGCGTTTTCTCAATGGACGGTGTTATCGCCAACTTAAAAGGCGTGTGTGATTTAGCCGATAAATACGATGCTATGGTAATGGTTGATGATTCACATGCGGTAGGATTTGTTGGCGAACAAGGTCGCGGTAGCCATGAATACTGTGAAGTGATGGGCCGTGTAGACATTATTACTGGCACTTTGGGTAAAGCCATGGGTGGTGCTTCAGGTGGTTTTACCGCAGCGAAAAAAGAAGTGGTTGAATGGTTACGTCAACGTTCACGTCCTTACTTATTTTCTAATTCATTAGCGCCAGCAATCGTTAATGCGTCGTTGAAAGTGCTTGAGTTATTAGCCCAAGGCGATGCTTTACGTAAAACCTTAAAAGATAATGCTGCTTATTTTCGTAACAGTATGGAAGCTGCAGGTTTTACATGTGCCGGCGCAGATCATGCGATTGTACCCGTAATGTTAGGTGACGCTAAAGTTGCCAGTGCTATGGCTGACCGTTTATTAGCGGAAGGTATTTATGTTATTGGTTTCTCTTTCCCTGTTGTGCCTAAAGGGCAAGCACGTATTCGCACTCAAATTTCTGCAGCGCATACTAAAGCGCAGTTAGACCATGCAATTGAAGCCTTTATCCGTATTGGTAAAGAGATGGCAGTAATTTAACTACTTGTACTCAATTGAAAATTAATAAGACTGAGAGCGACAATGAAATCTTTAGCTAAACTAAAAGCAGAACCGGGTATCTGGTTAACGCGTAGTGAAAAACCAAAGCTTGGTCATAATGATCTGCTGATAAAAATTAAAAAAACGGCCATTTGTGGTACAGATATCCACATTTATAATTGGGATGAATGGGCACAAAAAACAGTGCCTACACCTATGGTTGTCGGACATGAATATGCGGGTGAAGTCGTCGGTATTGGCCAAGAAGTGAAAGGCTTTAATTTGGGTGACCGGGTTTCAGGTGAGGGGCATATTACTTGTGGTCACTGTCGTAACTGTCGTGGTGGTAGAACGCATTTGTGCCGTAATACCGTGGGTGTTGGTGTCAATCGTGCAGGTTCGTTTGCAGAGTATTTAGTGATACCTGCTTACAATGCCTTTAAATTACCTGACGAAATTTCTGATGAGTTAGCGTCAATTTTTGACCCCTTTGGTAATGCAGTTCATACCGCTTTATCGTTTGATTTAGTGGGTGAAGATGTATTAATAACTGGTGCTGGTCCTATAGGTATTATGGCCGCAGCCGTTGCTAAACATGTCGGTGCTCGTCATGTTGTTATTACCGACATCAATGAATATCGTCTTGATCTAGCAAGGAAAATGGGTGCGACTCGTGCTGTTGATGTCAGTAAAGAAAGCTTAAAAGATGTCATGACCGATTTAGGTATGACTGAGGGTTTCGATGTTGGTATGGAAATGTCAGGTGTTCCTATGGCATTCACTAGCATGTTAGAAAACATGAATAATGGCGGTAAAATTGCCATGTTGGGCATTCCTGGTAGCGATATGGCTATTGATTGGAGCCAAGTTATCTTTAAAGGACTTACCATTAAAGGTATTTATGGTCGTGAAATGTTTGAAACTTGGTATAAAATGGCAAGTTTGATCCAATCTGGCTTAGATCTTAGCCCAATTATTACTCATCACTACAATATCGACGACTTTCAGCAAGGTTTTGATATGATGCGCTCTGGTCAATCTGGCAAGGTCATTTTAGATTGGACCTAAATTCGTTATACTAGCTGTTGAGAGGTGTGATCTATTGTTAGATGATAATAGATTACGCGTTCATTCAAGCCTAAAATATAACGAGTTTACTGCCAGCAAGGCAGTGGTTAACAATAAAGTAAAATGAGGAATACATAGTGTCAGAGAATAGTTTTAAGCATATGTCAGTGACTGACTTACAAAAAGTGATGGCAAATAAATCACACGTTGTTGTCGATATTCGAGACGCTAATTCTTTCGCAAATGGTCGAATTGCAGAATCAATTCATTTAACCAATGAGTCACTACCTGATTTTTTACGAGAAGCCGATTTAGATGCTCCTGTCGTTGTGTGTTGTTATCACGGAATTTCTAGTCAACAAGCGGCAGAGTTTTTAATAAGCCAAGATTTTACTGAGGTTTATTCTCTTGATGGTGGTTTTACTCAATGGCAAACACAATTTCCTGACAATATAGAGCGATAGCCACTGATGATGAATGAGTCTGCTGAGAATATGGATACGCTACAGCCGCTGGTTCAACTTAAAGATCATAATATTGCGCTATTATTTAGTAATTATTTACAATCATTAGGTATTCAAGCACAGCTCAAATCAAGCCAAGAACATGGCCATGTAATTTATTGCCCCGAAGATAAAATAGTACAAGCAAAAGTAGAGTTTGATGCTTTCATTTTAAAACCTTATGACGATAAATATCAGCAAGCGGCATGGGATAGAGGTGAAACGGTCAGCTTGCATGCAAGTGATTTTAGCTTGATGAGCAGTTTTAAAGAAAATTTTCTAGCTCATGCGGGCATTGTAACCTTATTAGTGTTTGTCATGTGCTGGTTAGTTTTTATCTTCAGTGAACTTGGTTGGGCACAACAGATTTTTTATGCCTTACAGTTTTACCCACAACTATCAATTGATGCATTATTAGCAGATCCTATACGTTTGATCGGCCCCGCATTTTTTCACTTCTCTTGGCTACATATTGTCTTTAATACTATGTGGTGGTGGCAACTAGGAGGCAGTATTGAAAAAACATTAGGCAAATCAACACTCATTAATTTACTGCTGCTCTCTGCTATTATTTCTAATTTGGGGCAATATTTAGTGTCAGGGGCAAATTTTGGTGGTTTATCTGGTGTGGTATATGCACTGGTTGGTTTTGTTTGGTGGTTTGGCTATTTAGCTCCAGACAGAGGTTTATTCCTTGCGAAACCATTGGTTGGCTTTTTGTTGTTCTGGTTAGTGCTTGGCTTTGTTGATTTATTGCCGGTTAATGTAGCTAATACCGCACATTTACTCGGCTTACTCTCAGGATGTTTCCTTGCTGTGTTTACTGTAAAAGTGATTGGCGTAAAGAGTAAAAAATAACGTAAAAAATACAGCAAGTAACAGGTTTTAATATCCGTTGCTCGTTAGTTATCTAACCATTGAGTAAAAAGTAGTTTTTTTATGAGTGGTTCGCCGGTCTCTTTGATTAATAGCTCTTTTACTTGTTCTTCACACTGTAATTGAATTTCTGCACGACCCTTCATCGATTTTACTTTCGCTTCAGATTGTTGGCCAATAATATTAATAATTGCGTCACGCAATAAAGGTGAATGGTGCTCAACTATGGTTAAATTGTCGCCTTCAACCATTAATTCAACGGTTAAACGTACATAGCCCATTTTCTTTTTTACCGCGACATAATTGGTGATAATGTCAGGTTCAAAACCAAAGTATGCATAGTTACTCGCTTTTGCCTGTGGAGCACTTGTACTTAAGGTCAGTAAAAAGGAAAATAAAAATAGGTACTTAAACATAAAATAATCGTCGGTTAGTGATGGTTGAACTTACCCTTATCATAACCTGATTTTAGTCTTCTGCTCGATTATTTTTTGTTAAATAGCCATTTTTATCGCACTAAGTGTATTTTTGATAATCAGAAATATAGTCAGGGAGATGAAAATAGGCTGAATAAAATAATGCTATTTAGCTTGAAAAAGTAAACACTTTCTTACAGAAATTACCTTAAGTTCCACTCTCATTGAAATTTTTAAAATAGCTTGGTTGAGATAAATGAGTTTACTGATTAGGTCTGCTA
>ERZ1027231.62-NODE-62-length-73930-cov-30.735905_pt1 | contig 73930 bp, 62 predicted proteins | sample MGYA00520866_ERZ1027231 | MGnify/ENA primary metagenome ERZ1027231 (study PRJEB33311, sample SAMEA4378411) | marine metagenome | biome: Marine biome; feature: Fjord; material: Water | collected 2014-07-20T08:00:00Z/2014-07-... | depth 75 m ...
CGCAGCTTGGTTCTGTTGAACATGCTGGTAATGCAGTTGTTGGATCGTTATCGCAAGTAGGTTCTGTTGAACATGCTGGCAATGCAGTTGCTGGATCGTTATCGCAAGTAGGTTCTGTTGAACATGCTGGCAATGCAGTTGTTGGATCGTTATCGCAGCTTGGTTCTGTTGAACATGCTGGTAATGCAGTTGTTGGATCATTATCGCAGCTTGGTTCTGTTGAACATGCTGGTAATGCAGTTGTTGGATCGTTATCGCAGCTTGGTTCTGTTGAACATGCTGGTAATGCAGTTGTTGGATCATTATCGCAGCTTGGTTCTGTTGAACATGCTGGTAATGCAGTTGCTGGATCGTTATCGCAAGTAGGATCCGGCTTAGTTTCTGGATCCGGCTTAGTTTCTGGATCCGGCTTAGTTTCTGGCTCTGGCAAAATCTGTGGAATATTGTCGTACTTCAATTCCCCTGCAAGGTTTGGATATGCAACAGCTACTTCGGTAAAGATGCGATCTTTTTGTGCTTGCAGTACAGGTAGGCGGGTATTTTTATTTGCGTCGAATACCCATAAACCATAACGAGCCTCGATGCCTTCTAGTGAATCTTGGTTCTCACAGCTGCGTGAAATACCACCATCATTTTTAATACACTGCGACCAGCTAACCAGCATGCGGCTGGTGCCATCACGATAAGGCCAGTAAGCGCTGTACCAGCCATTTACCGCAACATCGTTTGCGCCAGACACTAAAGTCGATGACGACAATGGTTTGGCAACTAGGTATTCAAATAACGCGTCTTGTTCTGTATTACTTTCTTCTCCGTCACTGCTTTCAGAAGCTGCTGGACCTTGTAGTTGAACAATTTCGCCACCTTGCATTGGGTGAGCTGAATTTTTTGCGATAGCAAGAATGCGGCCATCAGATCCTTGCATTATGTCGTGATACGTTAATTCAGCCATGCCTTTAAATGCTGTGCTGAATCCTCCGCCACTGATGCCTTCTTGATCAACACCCTTTTCTAGGGTTACTGCGTTAATACCGGTATTAGGAACATTTAATAATGATATTTTTGTTGTGGTATTGGTATCAAGTTGTTGAGTAATTTCTATGATTTTACTGCCATCAGCTTCCATGGCGAATAAACGAACTTCGTTTGTTGGCCCACGATCAGAACTGAATAAAATTAGGTTGCCGCTATAGATGCCGTGCGTATCGTTACCCTGATTAGCGATGTTGTCGTCGCTGATGATGCGCTTAAGCTGTTGGCTTTTAAAATGATATTGAAATAGATTCCAGCTGCTATCGCTTTGCAGGTTATTGGCACTGAATAATAGAGTTTCACCATCTTGGGAAATGGTTAGATTCTGTACATCGTACTCTGCAGAAAATTCTTCATTATTGAACGCTGTTAAAATTTCAATTTCAGCAGCGGAAGAGGTAATCGAATTACGCACCATTAATTGCTTGCTGGTTGAATCCGTTTGATTATTAGCATCTGCAGCTTTAGAGACATAAGCAAACGCTGTGCTTTCTGCAATCGCTTGCTCTTGTTGTTCACCGTCATCAACAGTTAGTTCGTCACCACAGGCACTTAACAGTGCAACTGAGGCAAGTAACAAAACTCGCTGTATATAAGATAAATTATTTTTCATGACGGACTCCAAAAATGACAACATACGTATTATGTAACGAATTGAAGTCTAATGATGCTGGCAAAGTTACAAACTGTGATAGCCGTCATACTTAAAACTGACCAACGGTTAAATAACCGTCAATCTCCCGCCAGAGCCCATAAAATCCACCTTGCAGTGGATTTTAGCGACAAAAAATTTGTTATTTTTTTGTTTTTTTACGACAAGATTTGAACCTGCTTTTACACAGGTTAAGACGGCAAGAAACTGAAGGTATATTGTACTGCGGTTGGTATATGATCTGCGGCGCCAAACTTAATACCAGCGATTTTTTTCAACATTTGCGCTTCTAAATTGGCTTCGTTTAATTCACTGCTTACCAATTTTAGTCCGCTAATATCACCATTGGCTAAAATCACAAACTCGAAAATAAAACGACCATTCAACTCTGGATTTTTGCGTAATGCTTTGGTGTACAAGGCGTAAACCGAGCCCTTATAGCGCTCTAACGTGCGACGAATACTTTGCATATCGCGACGACTATTTTGATTCGGATCAAAGTGATATTGCTCTTCGGTCGGTAACTCGATTGCCATAATAGGACTTTCGACATCACCAGACTGATGTTCTAGTACTTGCCCACCCCTAGCATTAACAGTGACATCAGAAGCACTCAAACCACTACTGCTACTGGTTGCATTTTTTTGCCCCAATAACGAACGGCTGCTTTTTTGCACTTTGCCAGCATCTGCCACAAAAACGTTTTTCTTTTGTTGTTTTGGCGCACTGGCTGCATTACTTAATGCACTAAGCTGTTGTGATAATGCGGCTAAGTTAGCCATACTATTATCACCTGATTTTGGCTTTGCTTTTGCCTTATCACTGGTAGTTTTCTTGCTAGCTTTTGGCTTTGGCTTCGGTGCTGGTTTTTCTGGCGCTTTTTCAGGCACATGCACAATTTCAGGCGGATCTAGCGCTAACTGGGTAACCACCTTTTTCACGATTTCAGGCTTTTCAGTAAAATCTGGCAATAATGGCATGACGATTAAAAAAATCATCAGCGGAATTACAATGTATTTCGCCAGTTTTTTAAAATACTCAAACTGTTCTTCGTTTTCGTGCCACGGCAATACGACGTCTAACGCAAGGTGGCTTGTACTGTCGTTAATTGAAAGACTAGTCATTGCGATGCACCTCTACCACCCCAGAAACGACCTGGTTCACCGCTAAGGCGATATCACGATAGTTTTCTTCGGAACAACTGGCCATGACGCTGCGTAGAATTTCATAAGGAACGTGTTGATCGCCTAAAATGGTCACAGAGCGGCCATTTTTCTTTTCAAACTCGTTCATCTCACTGTGTTCTTCGCTGTGCTTTTTCAATACTTCTATTATTTCTGCTACAACCTTGCCTTTCGATTGCTGTACTTTTTCTAAGCTGACGACATCAACATCGTCGATGCTAATAAATTCTGTCCCAACTGTAATTAATAGCTCGTTAGAGAAAGAGCTGGTAGCCGAGGAATCTGGCAAGGTGATGAACTTTGCACTTTCTATTTCTTGGCTATCACCTGAATTCATTAATAGAAAAAATACCAAGATGGTAAAGATATCCATTAATGAAACTAGGTGTAGTCCTGCAGCCTTTTTAGCGGTAGGACGTTTGTATAAACCTGTGCTTTGTAATGCCATTGTTTATCCTACTTACTCTATTTTTTCTTGCCGTCTTTATTGATGTCGCCGAGAGAGATTTGTGGAAATAATTCCACCTCTGCTACGCTTGCAACAACGACAGTTTGATACGATTTAACCGTATCCATGGTATTCAGCAGTGTCTGGTATTCAAGATCTTTGGTTAGTAAAATTAACGCATCTTGCTTATCAGCGACTTGTAGTTTTATTTCGCGCATTACCAGTGACAAGGTTTGAAAGTCTTGTTTTCCGTCTTCTAGTAACGGAATATCTTTTACTAAAGATCCGGTCGGGAAAAAGACCTGCATGCCTGTTTTTCGCACCATTACTTCTAACTGAGATTGATCCAATGATGAACTGCTAGGACCACCACCCAATTCAGGTAAGTTGATTTCCATTACCGTTATTTTGGTAAAGGTCATGCTCATTAGCAGTACTGGCACCAAAACGATCATTAGGTTCATAAAACTGGTGACGTCGATTTCTGCATCATCAGTATTTTGGCGTTTTATTTTAAAGCCCATAATAAATACTCGCGACTAATACTGTTAGATCTGGCTTTCTGTCAGCTGGCTTTCTTTTGCCTGATTGTCTTTGATCTGATTGTCTTTATATTGCTTATCGATGCGTTTATTTTCTTGCAGCTTAAATTCTTGTACGCTTTCTTTCGGGATGCCTGCTTGTATCGCGCGATTTAGAGTCATTACGTTCAAGAATTTAACCCCTGCCATTTCGATGCCGCCAATAATTTTGTTGGTTTTATTGGTAAGTAAGGCATGAAAAATTAATAGTGGGATAGCGGCAATCAAACCAAATGCGGTGGTGTTCATCGCGACTGAGATAGACAATGATAATAGCTTGGCTTTTTCTGCTGGGTCGGCGTTTGCGACGGCGGTAAAAGCCGCGATCAAACCGATAATGGTACCCAGTAGACCGAGTAGCGTTGCCACGTTGGCCAGTACTGCAAGGTAACCGGTACGCTCTTCTAAGCGCGGTACAGATTCCATCATGCCTTCACTCATGGCTTGTTCTACATCGCCGCGCTGCTGAGTAACTTTCATCATGTCGAGACCACAACCGATCATACGAGATACTGGGGCAGTATTATCACGAGTAAACAAGGTCATTTTTTCGTGATCGTCGGTGCGCAATAGCGGTAAGAAATCATCAAACGCTTTTAGATTTTCTGCACGCTCTTTATTCAGGTAGCGCCAGCGTTCAACAGTAATCGCAATGCCAATAGCAAATACCAAGGCGATAGGATAAATAAACAAACCGCCTTCTTGGAAAAACTTAACAATTGCTGCGAAAAATTCCATAATTAAAACCTTTATTTCTGTACTTGTTCTAAATTCAATTCGTTGTATATGCGCATTGAGCGCAGCATTACGTCGCGGTCTACCGCATCGATGCTTTTTTCATACTTGTCTTCTTCTTTGCGGTAAAGTTTGTCATTACCCCCTGGGCCTTCCCAAGGAACAAAGTAACTTACTGCAGGTTGTTCTTTGTCGCCGACAAAACTACTTTGTAATTTAATCGGTTCTTCTGCCTGCGCTAGTTGCATAACTTGCATTACGGTTGCGCTTAATAATCCGAGTAATAGACTGCTCTTATTCATATTAAGCATCCTCAGCTAGCGCTTGTTTGCTTAGCTGCTGGCGCCACTGCTGGCTTTCTTCATCACCACCCGATAACAAGATGTAAGCGTCTAGGTGCTGCTTGGCTTTGTCTGTTTGATTAAGGTAAACATCAAATAAAATGCTGATATTGTAGTGCGCCTCAGGGAAGTCAGGCCATAACGCCAGTGCTTTGGCTAAGGTATTTTGCGCATGGTGATACTGACCTTGTAAGCGCTGTACGGTCGCTAAAGCGGTATAACCATTAATGTTATTTGGGTTTATCATCAAGCCTTGCTGGTAGTGCTTTTGGGCTTGCGGGTAATCTTTTTCTGCTAGGGCTATATCCCCTAACATCATCCAAGGACCCGATAGCTCTTTATCATTTTTAATGATGACGTTGAGCTTTTGCTTCGCCGTTTGTGCATCGTTATTGCGCCACGCCGTCTTGGCTTCAATAAATAATAATACCGAGCCTTTATCAACCTGAGCTTTCTGCGCCAGATAAGGATTCTCTTTTGGCTGATACGGAATTAGCTGGTTCTTCTCATCATAGGTTTGCAGCGGTAAGTATTGCTCGGTGACGACTAGGTCAACCTTGGCAGTACTATCTTGCGATTGAAACCCTTGCTTGGTCGCGCAAGCAGTGGTTAGTACCGCTGCGATTACTAGGCTACTGAGTTTAAAGAATTTCATCACCATACCTCGCTACGGCTTCTGTTTTATTAAATCGCGCAGGAGATAAACGTCTCATGGCGGTGAAGCTGTTATCAATCCAGGAGTTAAAATGCCCCTGCCAGCCCAATTGGATATTATTATGATGGATTGTTTGCGCCAATTCCGTGAACGGTGCGGCTTGTTGAGAAAATATTTGCTTGTAGAGCACTTTTTCTTCTGCACTGGCCGTTTTCGGGATGGGGGCTGCCAATAATTCTTGGCTGAACTTCTCATATAGGTCAGCCATTTTCACATTGGCCATGCTGACAAATTCCAACATGCCGTAGTCGGCGGCCATGGTGTAACGTTCTTTCGCGTCGGTTAGGTAGCCATTTTTACGGGCGATACTTTTATCAATCGGTGCGCGTAGGCTGCGACGGTAGAATTCCCAAGCAAAATAATCACCGTATTTGGCATTCGCCCAAGCACCCAACCACTGGCTACGTTCTGTACGATCTTCACCGCCGTTTTCATCCCCAGCAATCACTCTGCGTAACCAGAACAACTGACGAGTATGATCTTTCTGTTTCTCGTACAAGCTGGCTAGGTGAAAACGGGCTTCCATACGGTTGTCGAAAGGTTTTTCATACTTGTGGGCATAGTCACGATAGTACTCAATCGCCTGCTCATCATTGCCCGTTTTTTCAGCTAAGCCTGCGGCAATGAATAAAGCTTCTTGGCGTACTTGCTCGCTAGGATCGCTTTTCATCAAGTACTGGTAAGCAATAAGCGCTTGTGGCCAGTCTTTTTTATTCTCGTAAGCGAAGGCAATTTTACGCGGAAATTCAGCGCTCAACTTGTGCTTAGGGTATTTGGCTTTTAGCTCTTTCAGTTCAACTAATGCTCTGTCCCACTGCTGAGTTCCTAGCATTAAAGAACTGGCATCGTATTGGGCTATGATGCGGATGTTCGTATTCGGCGCGAGCTGCTTGAGACTTAACAGGGTGATGATGGCTTTTTCTGTGCGCACAGCTTCCGTTAGCTGCTGGTCTTGCTGTAAAAATTCGGCTTGCTTATAAGTCGCTACCGCTAGCTGTTTGCTGATGTCGGTATATTCAGCGCTATTCTTTTTAGTCAACTTACGCTGCGCGATGTAATTGCTCTGCGCTAAGGTGTAGTTGGCCTTTTTGAAATACGACTGCGCGATAATGCCATAGGCAGTTTTCTTCAACTGTGGATTATTCTTACCTGCTTTATTAACCAAGTCGGTGGCGATGCTGATTGCTTGGTCGTACTCATTCAAAGCAAACAGAGTTTGCGAGGCATTGGTTAATACCGATACCGAGCGTTCGTCTTTATGATAAGTGCTGGCGAATTTTAATAAGCTGGTGAGGGTTTCTGTGCGCCACGCTTTGATCTCTGAGCTTTCGTTTTCTGAGCTTTCGTTTTTAGGATCATGCCCTTTAGTTAAGGTGTCTAGCTGTTTTTGGTGGGCAACGATGCTGGCATAAGCCGATTTATTGGCCAGTTTATAACCACTTTTTTTATTGAAGTGATTTTCTTCATTATAACCAACGGCATTATAATCGTGGGCGGCTAATGCAAACTGGCCATTTTCGAAGTGGGCTTCAGCTTTCTTAAAGCGTATTTCTTCGCTGTCTTTTTGGGCATTGAAGTAAGTAAGGTAACGGCCATAAAACTCGGTTGCTTGCAGCAGAGATTTTTGCCCTAGCTCAAGTAGGTGATCTTCTTTTACCTGACCCTTTGACTGGCGCTTACTCTTATTAAGCGCTTGCTGGCCAAGGCTATGATAGTGGCTAGCAAGTTCTATGTAGTAACCTTGCAACTGCTGCAGAATTTTATCTTGCTGGCTTTTATGCTGTTTAAAGTATTTTGATTCTGGACCATATAAGTTGCTGTATTTTTCTTTTTCTTCCAATACAAGCTGAGGAAAAGCCCCTTTCACATAAACTTTAATCAGGTCTTGATGAAATTCGCTGCTATGCAAACTGTTTGGAAAAGACTCTATGTAAGACGCATACGTCGCGGCACTGTCGTTATACAATGATTTTTCTAAATAGAACTGCGCAAGCTCGTTATACAGCTGCCACACGTATTTTTTATTTTGCAGCAGTGCAATATCCTGAATAGCTTCTGCACCACCTAGATTAATCAGCGCTAAGCTCATGCTGTGCAAGGTATCGTTGACTAGGGATTTTTCAATATTGTTTAGCTTTCTTTCACTGCCAGCTACACCGTCAAGTTTGCCGCCGCTCTTTTTTTCGATGAGCAACTGATCTAGAACCAAAGCAAAGTGGTGTAACGATTTTTGATAGATACCCTGTTTATAAAACGACCATGCCAGCATGTAGTGGGCATTATTATTTAATTTCGCCTGTTGGCGTTGAGTTGTTTCAACATAGGCTAATTCAGCCTTGTGATAACGGGCGCTATTGAAATAGATATCACCAATACGGAAATAAACTTCTGCCATATTGGGATAATACGGATGGCGTTCAACGAGACGCTCTAACATTTTTAAGGCGTTTTCAGTTTGCCCTTCCATATCGTAGGCTTTGGCCAGTTGATACAAGACTTCAACGTTATCGGGGCTATTAGGGTATTTTTCTAGAATGTCGCGATAACTGGCAATGGCATTACGATAGTAGCCTTGCTTCGGCGGTGTATTGGCATTGCTTTGCTGATTATCACCTTCCAGCATGTGTACACCAGAAATACGGCGTTCTATTTGCTCTTTAATATAGTCGTCGTCCACCAGCGCTAGTAACTCTTCATACTGGTCGCGTACTTGTTGGTGATTCTGGCTGTCGATTTTTTCTTCGTTGATTTCACTCAGGTCGGCCTGCTGCAGACCACCAATAGTACCTTGACTGCTACAGGAGACCGTCGCAGTTAATGCGGCAATGGTAATAACCAATTGCACACTTTTTGATTGCTTTAGCTGTTTAATAATATTCATTTTTCACCTGCCTGCTGTGACGCGTCTTCTTCTAAACTGTTGAGCGTTTGATCGTACAAACGCGCCTTACCTAGACGTGCTTGCGCCCAGTAATATCTCATTCGTTCTTCGTGCTTATCGAGTTCGCCATTAACCACAATACGCATAACATTTTCTAATTTTTTAATCATATTATCGGTCTGAACCAATTGCAGCTCGATGCGTTTATGCAGCTGCGCCATCGACTTCAGTGTTTTTTCCGACTCGGCATAGGGCTTTTCAATTTTTGAAATTTTACTGAAGTTGGCTTCTAAGAATTTAAAGTCAGCTTTCATCGAATCGAGTAACGGTGCAAAACGTTCCTGCTCTTTTACACTCATGGTTTTAGCGTGCAGACCGAGTTCGCTGATTTGAACTTCCATTGCGTCTTTTTTGGCTTTACTGGCGGTAACAAAATTATGCAGACTATCGCTGCTCCAACCTTGGCGACGATGGCTAATAATTAGTTGATGCTCTTGTGCCTGCAAGGCCCAATATTCTAAATTTGCGCGCAAGGCATACAGGTCACGTAATTCTTTTAATACCGTATGAAAAGGATTACTGGACATTAATTCGATTAAGAACGGTGTGAGCTTGTTGTAATCTAAACTAGGTTCACTACCATACCAGTCGGTTTCATCCATCATGGCATCAAGGTTAATCACAAATTCTTCTGGGATGCGCTGACCATCGATAATACGACGAGCGGATTCAATGCTTTCTATACCGCCAGCAAAGGCTCTTTCGGCTAATAAATATTGCTTTAATGCGGTACGCGGTGCCTTTTGCTGTTCGTACAGGTGGGCTAATAATACTTTCGCTTCTTGCACTTCGGCGATACTGATGGAGCGGCCGTTTAGCGCCCGTAGAGCAGGAATAGCAATTTCATAACGTTCAAGCTTGATTGCAGTCCAGCCATAACTTAACAAGGCGCGGTTACTATAGAGCCCTGTTGTACGCACGAATTGCAGGTGCAGCCAAGCCGCTAGCAAGTCTCCTTGTTCAATATCTATGTGGGCTAATGCTTGTTTTGCACGATCGGCTAATACCTGAAATTCTTCTTGTGGGTGGCTATTGCCATACTCCACCACTTTTTGAAAATTAACTTCACTGCTTGTAACATCACCACTTTTTAACTGTGACGAGGCCAAGTTAAATATCAAATAAGGCTCGTAAACACTGCCCTTCATTACACTCGATAACGCTTGTTCGGCACTATCTAGGTTGTGGTTGCGAATATTGATTAAGGTCGCGAGATAGTTAAATTCGTTGTGGATTTCTCTTGGAATATCACCCTGAATACGACCAAGAGTTGTCGCGGCTTTTTTAGCTTCACCCTTGTGGTAATACATTTTTGCTAAATAAAACCAGGCTTTATTGCGCACCTCGTCGTTTATTTCAGTGCTACTTTCATCATTGAGAAGCTGTTGAAAAATCTGCTGCGCTTCATCAGGTAGACCATACGATAAGGTCATACCGCCGTGCAATAATTTCGCTTCGTTGATTTGGTGGTTTAATTCTCCGCGACTATTGGCTACTTCATAACCAATAAGGGAGGAGAAATAATTTTGCTGATAGTAATCAAAAAGAATTGTGCCGTATTTTAAATCGCGTAATTCTGTTTCATTCCCTGCTTTCGCTTGACCAGCAAGCAGCAGTACAGAAAGAGAAAATATAGAAAGAGTAAATTTTGAAATGATAACAACAGAATTTTTTAGCATAATCAGTTACCACTGCTTAATGGTAAATTGAGCTTCTTGCTTAGCACTATCATCAATGATTGCCAGTTCTAGATACTGACTGCCTTGTTTCTTGTGAAATTCCAATTCGGTAGCCCGTTTATACGCTCGACCATTAGGTCCTATGCCGGTAAAGAAAGCGGCAATGGTATGCTTGCCTAAGGTCAGGTTGGTAATATATAAGCGCTGCACACCACCTCGGGCGAGGGCTTGACGCTGCTTATCGCTATACAAATGCGTTGCGACTTGCTTGCCATTGAGCTTGACCTTAATGCTTTCTAAGGTGAAGTACTGGCCAATATCAAGGGACACAAATAACGATAGCTGGGTGCTAGAAGGAAAGAGTAATTCTTCTTCCATTAGCTGTAGATCTTTATTGAGATCAACAACCGATTTTTTCAAACCCTGTATTTCTTTTGATAGCACTTTAACCGTATCAAGAGCACGCTGGGCATTTTGCTGATCTTTTTGTTCAGTAAAATCAATATTTTGATCGTTTGCCTGACTATTTAACGTTGTTACTAGTAGGCTTATTAAAATAAAGATACAGGAGTTAGTTAGCCTGAAAATCTTCATAACTTTCTCCTTTTTCAATTATGTTTTCTCACGCCATACTTATACTCGATATGGCCTGGCAAATCGATTGACCCTACCCTACTAATGTTTATAAAAGCGAAGCTCATCACAATAACTTAACTGAAGCGTCCAGTTTTTTAATTATCTTAAGTCTATAATGGCGCTCTCGAATATTTATTTTCGGGTACTTTTTTCGAGATGTTTTATCGGGTATTACTTATGTTGCGATCTTTGTTGCGCAGTCGTTTGGTTTGCTATTTTTTCACACTGTGCTGTGTCTCTAGTCACTCGCTGGCTTTGGAAGCAGAGGATGACAGCAGTACAGTGCCTGTTGTCGAATTGATTGTTATCGATACGTATTTAGAAATGCACTCAGGCCCTGGTCGTGGCTATCCTGTCATTCATACCATGGAACAGGATGAGCCGATTACGGTATTACGCCGCCGTGGCAGCTGGTATCAGGTCGCCAATCGTCATGATAAAAAAGGCTGGATTCAGCAAGAGAAGTTAGCCCGCACTATCGCCCCTAGTGGCTTACCAGCTGCACTGCCCGATACTCAGCATGGTGATTATCTCGCTCAGCAAGGCCGCATTGGTTTTGCTCTTGGCCAGCAAGGTGATGCAGAAACCGCTACCTTAATTGCAGGTTTTCGCTTATTCAGTTTTGTCGGTGCTGAGCTGGAATACGGTCAAATTTTTGGTACTAGCATCGATGGTTCTAGTTATGGCGCTAACCTATTATTCGAGCCTATTCAAAGCTGGTCTTTCACGCCCTTTATCAGTACCGGTATTGGCCGACAAACGTGGAAGCAAAAAGAAAAACTCAATGTAGGTAACTCCAATGAGTTTGATAGCCAGTACACCTTTATCGGTGGTGGCGTAAATTATTATATTGGTTATAACTTTGTTGTTCGTGGGGAGTACCGACAGGTATCACTGACAGGTGACAATGATTCATTAAGGAATTCCGCATGGCGAATCGGTTTCAGCAGCTTCTTTTAGCGGCTTTGTTCAGTACCAGTCTCACCTCTATCAGCGCTTCTGTTTTGGCGGAAGATGGTGATGTAGAGATTAATCCAATCATAGTGGTGGAGCCTGATAACAAACAGCGCGAAGCTTATGAGGCGCAGATTGATAGCGAATTTTTCGAGGTCGGTGCTTATGTTGGCATTCTGGCGATTGAAGATTTTGGTAGCTCTGCGGTATTGGGTGTGAAAGCCTCTTTCCATGCTACCGAGGATTTTTTCCTACAGGCTAACTATGGCCAAGCAGAAGCAGGCCAGTCTACCGCCGAATACTATTTTGGTGATGACGATATTTCCATCATCAAAGATCGTGACTACAAATATTATAATTTACTGGTAGGTTATAACTTATTTCCGGGGGAAACCTTTGTCACTCAGGACTTAACCTTCAATAGTGCTTTTTATCTCGTCGCGGGCGCGGGTAATACCGACTTTGCCGATGATAATCACTTTACCATTACGGTGGGCAGTGGCTATCGAGTGATTTTGAAAGATTGGTTAACGGTGAATGTTGATTTTCGTGACCACAGTTTTGAAACTGAAATTGGTCCGAAAACCAAACGTACACACAATTTAGAATTTAGTACAGGCCTGACGGCTTTCTTTTAAAGGCTGCAGCGCCTGCAGTTAAGTTAGTAGAAACTTAGAAGTAATTTATCTCTGAGTTTCTGCTGCTTTTATCAGCTCTTTCAACTCCCCACCTTGCTTCATTTCTTTCATTTCTGCAGTTAATTGATCGGCCAACCGTTTTGAGTCTTTATGTACAAAATGATACAGCGGTACTGCAACGATCGGATTATCACTAATAATAACCTTACCTTCGAGCTTATGGATTTTAATATATTCAAGGGCATCTAGCTCGGGGAATAATATCAAATCGACGCGACCGCTGAGCAATATGCTAAATAGACTTTCGATACTATTGAGAATCTGACGATCTAGATTCTTAGTTATGCGCTCAGAGAGCTCTACCCCTCGCAGAATCCCGACTCGCTTATCGATCAGACCAGCCATGCCGACAACCTTAGCTTGCCCTGTGCGCGTAATTGCCATGGCCTTTAAGCTTCCAATAGCATAAGGAATACGAATTAGGTTGGTCGCTTGGGTTTCAATATTCTTCACCCGCACTAACTCACCATTAACACTGCCAAGATTCGCTTCAACAATAGAGCGCTTACCCGGAAAGCGAATGATTTTCATGTCATAGCCGATACGCTGATAAATCGATTTCATCACATAAATCGAGGTATCTAGCTGTGGCGTATCATGCTCAAAGGTGGATATTGTTACTTCTTTTGCCCAACTGTTAAAAGAAGCGAAAAGTGAGAGGCACAGTAGCCCTACTTTAATCTTCATATTAGGTATTCGACCAAACGGCAAATTCATTGCCACTAGGGTCAGTAAAGTGAAAACGTCGGCCGCCAGGAAATGGAAATATGTCTTTAACGATAGATCCCCCTGCAGCAATCACTTTTTGCTCTGTTTTCTCTAATGTTTCACTATAAAAAACAACCAAAGCACTGCCACTATGGGTGGATGCCGACAAGTCTGCGCGATAAAACCCACCTTCTAAGCCAGCCGTTTCTGCTGAAAACGCACTGTATTCTGGGCCATATTCGCCCTGAGAATAATCGGTAAACTGCCAGTTAAAGGCTTGGCTAAAAAATGCTTTTGTGGCGACTAGGTCTTTAGCGGGGAATTCGAGGTAATTAATTTTTTCATGTTCTGCTTTACGCATCGTACTTTCCATATTCGTTTACTTTCCATATTAAGGTACAAAAGTCAGTTAATTCTATATAGCACTTCTTTCGCACTACTTCCGTACTATTCCTGACATAACTAGGGTTGAACTATTTTCCATTATACACCTCTACATAGCAGGTAATAAGAGAGCCATGGCATTGAACTGGCCTTTTACTGACTATACTCAATAACTATAGCTAATCATTAATAGCCATGAAACCTGCTGCTGGAGCGCATAATTATGATTCCCTCACCCGCACTAAAATCCCCCTGGGTTTTACAAGCCACTCTTTTCTCTCTATTGCTTTTATTATTCTCACTGTCTGTGCGCGCGGAGTCTGACATTTATACGGGCTATTTCAGTGATCTAGCCATATCGGGTTATGACAGTGTTGCCTACTTTACTGAAGGCAAACCGGTAAAAGGCGATGATAAGTTTAGTATTCGTTATAAAGGGGCGCAGTGGCAATTTAGCAGTAAGGCTAATTTAGATGCCTTTACTCTAACCCCTGACGACTATGCGCCCCAATACGGCGGTTATTGCGCGTGGGCTGTGGCTCATGACAATACCGCTAAAGGCGAGCCTGATCAGTGGTATATCCACGAAGGTAAGCTGTATTTGAATTATAACCGGGATATCCGCGGAAAATGGTTAAAGGATAAAGACGCGCTTATTAAGCAAGCTAATGCTAACTGGCCAGGTGTACTTAACTAACAGTCGAACATAAGGAGCTATAAAATGAAAAAGAATATTATTGCGCTTGCTAGCTGGCTCATTGTTTTATGGATTTGTAAGGTGTTTTTATTTTCACTGCCGTATAAATTTTCTGGCCATCCAGATACTCAGCATATCTTTGGCACCATAGGATTATGGCTGCAGGATGTTTTATCCGCAGGCATTGGTGATTGGTTTATTCATTATGGAGCGTATGCCGTTGGCTCAGTTGAATTGATTGCCTCTGCCATCTTGCTATCACCACTGCTATTTACTGTATTCAGCAAGCTTGGGTTAATTAAATTTCCTCCACAGCGTGAATTAATACATAGCATCGGTGGATTATTGGCAGCAGGTATTATGACAGGAGCAGCCTTCTTTCATTTAGTAACACCGTTAGGCATAGAGGTATTACATGAAGGTAAAAGCGATGGTGGCTCGTTATTTTATGCGGCAGTTTCTATTCTTATTTTAGGTTTGGTATTAGCAGCGATAAACCTTCCAAAATACTGGGCGACTCGTCAATCTGAGCAGTCATTATGATTATTCGTATTGCCCAAGTTTTAATTTATATTATTTTTTGTACTCTGCTTAGAGTTGGACCTTGGCGCTATTTTCAGCTTAACGCAGGCTATTTTAACCGTAGTAAAGGTATTTTCTCTAAGTTAGATATAGATCAGCTCATTCCTGCGCAGTGGCGCCTAGCCCAGTGGGTTGATCATGCTGATATTAAACCCCTGCATTACCCTGTTTTTTTAAAACCAGAATGGGGTCAAAACTCCAAAGGCATTCAACGTGCCGATAACCTAGCTGAATTCGAAAAGTTACGCTTATTAAAGCCATGCTCAAATATACAATATTTGGTTCAGCAAGGAGCCAAGCAGAGCATTGAGTTTGAAGTGTTTCTAATTCCTTCAGTGACTAAAGATAAAATCTGTTTATCGATTACTCAGGTAATCAATACCAGTGCGGAAGTTCATCCGATTAATGGCATTTATAATGCAGCTACCCAGTATTTAGATATTAGTGAGCAGTTTTCAGATAAGCAAAAGCAGCGCCTTTATGGTCTATTACGCTCTGTGGGTAAATTTAATATTGCCCGTTTTGGCTTACGAGCCAACTCGGCTGAAGATTTATTAAGCGGTGACTTTAGTATTATTGAAATAAATTTATTCTTTCCGATGCCTCTAATGTTATTGAGCAAGAATGTTTCTTTACTGAAAAAATGGCATTTTATATTCCACAATATGTGGCTACTGGCTCAGGTAACGAAAGCGATGCCAAAAGATCAGCCGTATAAAGATATCTTCTTCAAAAAGATGGAATTTTTCTCTCATGTTAAAGATTTTAAACACAAGGAATTAAGTTAATGTTTGCGGTTAAGAAAAAGTTGTATCAATGGCTTAGTCAAAAGTTTATGGATGGCTGCAGTAGCTATAACGATTTATCGGTACGCCGCAACTGTCGTTCAAAAGAACAGGCCCGTGATGTTTTCTCTAAAGGAAATGTGCCTCATGCAAAAGGTCTTATCTTCCTTAATCCGCTGAAAGCTATTCGCTTTGCACAGCAGCATGGCTTCCCGCTAGTTATTAAGCCCAATGTCAGTGGCTTTTCTCGTGGTAGCCACTTCCCAATTTCTAGTTATGGTGAATTATGGAAAGCTATTTTCTTAGCGAAACTCTGGTGGCCAACCACCGTCGTAGAGCAATACTTACTAGGTAAAAATTACCGCGTGGTGGTGGTTAAAGACGACTCTAAGCAAGGTAGCGGCGAGTTGATGTCGGTGATCGAGCGCTTCTCCCCTTATGTTCAGGGTGATGGCAAGCTCAGTATTGATCAGTTAATCGACGATGAAAATACGATTCGTCATCAAATGGGGCTTTTTCCTGTTGTTCATCCATTAAGTAAAGGCGCGGTAACTAAAAAGTTTCTAGCAAAGAAAAATCTAAGCCTTGCGAGTATTCCTAATGAGGGTGAGATAATTACCTTATTTTATCGAATTTCTCTCGCCCCAGGGGGTGTTGTCTCTGTGATTGACCAAAACTCTATCCCTAAGGCTAATAAAGATCTTTTCATAAATGTGCTGAATTTGTTTGATGCTAATATTCTCGGCATTGATGTCATTATGCAGCAAGGCATTGATACTCCCTTTGATGAACAAGAATGTATTTTCTTAGAAGTAAATTCTCGCCCCTATTTAAAGATGCATGATTATCCTCGCTTCGGTAACAAAGAAGATTTATCGGGCTATTTTGATCATCTAGAACAATTCGACATCAGCCAAGCGGATACCTTCTAATGAAGGCCTTCTTTCAATTCGCCGCTTTGCATTCATTATTGATGGGGCTATTGCCGTTTTTTATTCCCGTTTTATTATGGCAGCAGGACTATCAGTTATCAGAGCTAAGTTTCTTTATTGCTTTAAGCGGATTAGGTTTTATATTGACCTTGCCGCTTTGGCAGAAACTTGAGCAGCACAGTCGCTGGTCGACAATTTTCGCAATGTCTTTTTTATTAGAAATCGTATTAGTCGCAGGAATTTTATGGCTTCCGACTTTAATAATAGCGACTTCGTCAGCGTCGTTGATATTAGTAGCACTGATTAACGGAGCTTATCTTTGTTTTTATTGGATGAGCCAGCGCACCTTGTTTACTCGCTTACCAAGCACTGATTCTGGTAACTATTCAGACAATAAGTCTGGTAACAACTATGGCAACTTTCAGCTAGTGGTTATGGTGTTATTAAAAGTTGGCATATTGATATCTGCATTTTTGCTCGATCAAGGCTTAGAGCTGATATTATTCACTCTTACTATTGGTATTAGTTTATTGGCTTGGTGGATTTTGAAACCTGCTATCGTCTCTCTACAAGAAGTATCGCTACAAGATGAACGGGGTTCATCAGCAAGTGTAAAAAAAATCACTCTAGATAAACCAACTCGATCTGTATTTTTTCTTGATGGCATATTTCTATATTTAGAAAGCTATTTTTGGCTATTATCTCTTTATTTAATTGCCCAGCAAGATGTCATGCAGCTAGGGATATTAGTTATCGGTTTAACAGCACTACTAGCGGCTTTGTTTTGGCTATTGAAGACTCGTATTGATACTTTACCAGCCAATCTATTGTTCCAGCTAGCGATTATTGGTTATGGATTTTCTTGGTTATTGCGAACTATTTTAGTAAACGATGTAAATAACATTGACGGCTCTGATTACCCGTTAATCTTATTGATTGCATTTTTAACCAGTTTTTTCCGCTTAAGTTTTAATAAACGTTTCTTTGATTATAGCCATCAATATATCGATAAGCCGCGACAGGTTATTCAATATTTACTGCATAAAAGCTATTTATCACAATGGGGGATCGTTATTTTCTTTTCGCTACAGGGTTTATTGCTATGGTTTTTCTCCAGCACAATCGACAGCCAATTTGGCTGGGTATATGGCCTAGCCGCTCCTTGCGTTTTTCTTTATGGCTTTTATGCACAACCCTTCTCACATTTTAACAAGGTAGACCATCATGCATAAGGTGATCTTAGGCAGTATTGAAGTATTACACCAGCTGGTGCAGTTTATTCAGCAATTAGATGATGACAGTTACTCATGCTCACCACAGCCATTATTTGATAGCCCTATTGGCAATCATGTTCGCCATATATTGGATATCTACCAAGCATTAATGCAAGACCAGCATAGCTTAATTGATTACGATCAACGCCGCCGTGGAGACGATGTCGAGAGCAAGCGCGTTGCAGCACTAAAAGAGCTCGTCGTAATCGAGAACTGGTTAATGGCGTTAGATAGTAGTGAGTTTGAAACGGTCAAAATAGTGAAAACGGAGGTCTGTGTATCGCAGCAAAATAGTGAGAAGTTTACCTCTACTTTTGGCCGCGAGCTGTGCTTTGCTTCTAGTCACGCCACCCACCATTTAGCGTTATTAGTGGCGATTGCAAAATCGATGAATATTAAAATTAACGGTCAACTGGGCATTGCCCCAGCGACCGCTTCATTTTTACGTAAACAAAACGTTGTTAATTAAACGCTACTCGGTGAGTAGCGATCACTGATTAGTTGCTAATTTTCTGAGGTTAATAACGATAGCTAAGAGATGAAATAAACGCATCTCGGGTACCGATAAAACCACCGTATTCTGCATGCCATGACCAATGTTTGTTCAAATCCCAATTACCACCGACTAACATATTCCAATGATCACTATTACTTTGATCAAGGGTAAAGTCTAGGCTAAAAGGCTCGTCACCCACACACTCAAAATCTCTGGTTTCACAACTTAGCGAGCTTACGACGGTGAGATCAGCTTGTAGGTAACTGCCACCGACAAACAATGCCAAACTGCCCATGCCTTGTAGGTTAAATACTCTACCCGCTCTTGGCATTATCGTCAGGGTATAGCCTTCGATCTCTTTGCCATCCATTTCGGTAAAGGTAAAACTAATCGGTAGAGTGGCAAAATAATTATGCCAGCCTCCGACTAGAGTCGTTCCGAAACCGTAGGTCGTGCCATCCACTGGAATCTCAATAGGGATTTCGAGATTTTCATTCTCAAAAATTGCGCAAGCTGGCGAAGGACGAAGGCCGGAACAATCCGCATTAAGGTAATCTAAGACACCATTGCCATCAAGGGTAACCGTCAGAGGGGCTTCACCTTCTACTCTACCGACCATGGCAAATACGTTCATAAAGGGGAATAGCCAAGCATCGGCTTTAAGTTGGAAAGCATGAGTTTTGGTACTGGCATCTTTGAAGTCGACAAAATCAAATCTTTCTTTAGCTCCTCCATTAAAACCCACATCCATGCTGTTCATTTTAAAATCCTGCTCGACACCGGCATAGACCAGAGCAATACCATAAGGCAATGGCAAGTTATAGCCTTTATCAATTACGTTCTGGGCAAAAAATGGCAGCTCATGCTCCCATTTCCTCGGTGCACCGTCGGTTTGCTGATTGACTATGTTGAAGTTTTTATTCGGCATGCTGACATCAGATACCCCGGTATCGGTTAAATCTTCATTAACGGATAAATTAACGACTCGAGCAGTGGCGGCGATTCCCACACCACTTTCAGTAAGGTAATAGAAGGTAGTATCTTCGTCATATACTCCTGTTGCTGAGGCATTTAAATCCGTGGCCGAACCTGTTGCCGTACCAATACCGGTAAACCAATCACCTTCGCCGAAATTATCTCTCGCCTCGTCCGTGTTAAAAAGAACCAATAATTGAGATTGCCCTACGCCGATCCCCCAGCCCAAATCAAGACGCGATATATCCATGTAGGTGCGGGTATTTTTTTCAGTATCATATAGTATGCCGTGCCCAGTACCTGCACCAAGCCCCAGTACCGCACCAGAGACAGAGCCTAAAAAATAACCATGAGATGCATCGAATTCTTTCTGTAGTTCAGGCTTGCTGGCTAAAAAGACCTTAAGGCTCTGCTCTGCGTCTTGGTTTATTTCTTCCCTAACAGCCACTCTTTCATTGATTGGGATTGATGAACAGGCCGTTAATAACATCACGACCAGACCCAATAGCAAACTTGATTGCAACAAAATGTTCTTCCTTCTTTATTTGTTATTTTTCTATTCTCTCATTATTTTATATTCTTCTGGTAGCGGCGATTATCTAAAATCAAAAAAAAAGCACACCCTACGGGTGTGCCTTTTTAGTTAAACAAAATTGATCTCTATTTATTAGTTAGCGACTAGTTCACATAACGTAGCTCAGGAGTGAAATCTTGTTTCTGCGCTTCGCCCATGTGAATGGTGAAGGTTTCGTTATCGCCGATGGTATCAGACCAAAGGTATAGATAATCCTGCCAAGAACCTGAAGGCCAGCGTTGTAAGTAATAGTCCACACCGTTAACTGTGCTGCGATCGACAAAGGCAATTTGGTCGCCATTTTTAAGGCAATCGCCATCGTCATTCAAGATACGGATACGTAGCTTGTTAGAGGCATTATCTTGATTAGTGAAGAATGCGTAGTTACCACCGCCGCCACCTAACCACCAGTTCCAATATGAGTTAGCACGCTGAGCACCTTGTACTTGAATCCAGTCGTCGTGACGAATACAGAATGCACGATTCTTTGGATACCAGTTATCGAGATTCATGATAGTTGCAGGGTCGCTTGCTTCGCCCTTAACTGTTAACCAGCCGTTGCTATCATTGCTGTCGATTTTAACAAACTTTCCATTGGCTTTGTTTTGGAACTGTACACCTTGGTATGGATTGTTAACCGCACGGAAGCTCTCGGTACGGGTTTCTTCATTCGCGTATGAGAAGCCGGCAATCGGGTAGTGGTCAGACAATTCTTGGAAGCGGTAGTTACCCGCGCTCCAGTTAGTAGACGTCACATCTAACGACTGGTTATGCCAGTGGCTTGGCTGCGCGTGATTGCGCGATACGAAGATGTAATCTAGATATTCGCTTGGAAGATCCGGGTAGTTATACGCGGCCATACCATTAGACTCTGGATCCCAGCTGGTAGAGAAACCGGCATAGGCATCTGGCTCGCTGACCTGTAAGGTTTCGATCAAGTCCGGGTATTCTGCCGTATGTTTAATAACGTTGAAGTCACCCCCCATGAATACAACTTCGTCGGCTGGGATATTATGACCCGCGATGAAGTTTTGCATTTCAGTGAACTGGCTCTTACGTGTTGCTGCTGGATCATCACAAGCGCCATCTTCTGCTTGAGCGTGTGTGCTGATTAAGTGATAAATTGCGCCGTTTTTGTCGACTCGTGCATAAACAAAGCCTTTATTAGACAGGTAATCTGCACCACAAGCGTCTTTATAAACGTATTGAATTTGTTCTGTAATAGGCCAGCGACTGACGATCGCGACACCACCATCTTCTGGTGATAGGTCTGCATAGGCACCAAGGGTTGCATCCCAGCCACTCTTAGAGCGACCCATTACCGGAGTTTGATATGGGTAGTCTGCTTTTAAACCATTCATCAGTGCGGTTGCAGGGGTATTATCAAACAACTCTTGTAATAAAATGGCATCTTGGCCTTTCACGACTTCTGATTGCGGGATCATTACCGCCCGGTTTTCATGACTCCAATCACCCGCAAACAGCTCTGGTAACATGTAAACGTTGTAAGCTAATAAACGAAAGTCATCCGCATAGGCTAGGCCACTCGGTTGAACCGGGCTGGGACTGGGCTCAGGAACTGGTTCGAGTGGCGTTATTGGTGTTTCAGACATAGCCAATACCGATGTACTAATGGCACAGGCTATAAGGCTGATGGAGAGGTTAAAGTTCATTTAAGAACTCCTATTTTGACGTTTTATTATTGTTATCAGCCTCTTTGGGCCTTGCCGTCATAGTAATATTATATAGTAATTAAGTCGTAGGTCTGGGCAGGCCAATGTACGGCCGTACTAGATAAGAGCCGTACTAAAATGAATAACCATGAGCCCCTGCCATCCCCCCCGCGATCGCCAACAAACTTAACGATAATAAGATGATGTGCATGGTATGTAATCTGCGGAAGGCCTTTTCGCTGTCTTGCGTAGCCATAGAGTGAAAGAGTTTATGCAGAAATAAAGGTTCTAGTACAAACAAAACCAAGCTGAATATAAACCAGATAAAAGTCATCAGGTGCAGCCACCAGAATTGCGGCTCGAAATAACGCGACCAAGCGTCCAGATAATCGAGCATCCATAAACCAGAAATCCCCGTTAATAAGGTGGTTAATTTAGCCTGAAAGGCAAAACGCCCTTCTAGGCGTTCGAACATCTGCATTCTATCTTGTTCGTTAGGCAATAATTTTAATGACGGAATTAAAATGGTGGTAACAAAGGCGACACCACCAATCCACATGACGATCGCTACAACATGAAGAACTCGGGCAAGAACAAATTGCTCATAGTCTGACATTGGGCTTCCTTACAGCTTAAATATTTAGGCTATCGCATAATCAGCATCAGAGGCTGACTTATATCAACTCCACTTGAGCTATTCTAATCGAATGCTCAGTTTATGCTCTTTGGCTGACTATATTGTCTGTATTGACTATAACCAAGCCAAACCATGATTTATCATGATAAATCATCCCGAACGACTAGACTTATTTTATGTTTAATTATTCAGGTTGTGGTACTTCGACATGATGATTTTATTACGCCAAATTAAAATTTCTCGTCGTCTCGCATTATTAATTGCACTTTTTCTGTCAGGTTTCTTAATAACGACCAGCGCCATTTTAATTGAATACCGCTCTAGTTTATTAGAGAGCCGCGGACATCAAACTCAGGTTTTAGTTGAAACCACCTATAGCTTGTTAGAAAGCTATTATCAAAGATCACAATCTGCTGAACTAACAGAGCAAGAGGCTAGAACCAGAGCGTTAACGGCTATATCTAAATTGCGTTATGACAGTAGCAATTATTTTTGGCTTAACGATTACCAAGCTAAAATGATCATGCATCCAATTAAACCTGCCTTAGATGGTAAGGATTTAGCTAACTTTACTGACCCCAGTGGTAAAAAAATATTTACCGAGATGGTACAGATGGTTAAAAGTAACGGTGAAGGATTTGTGCCTTATCAGTGGCCAAAACCAGGAGCCGAAAAAGCGGTAGATAAGATTTCTTTTGTCAAAGGCTTTAAGCCTTGGCAGCTCATTATCGGTTCTGGGGTTTATATTGATGATGTGAATGCTGCATTTAATAAGATTGCCTTTACCATAGCCGTCGTAACTCTTCTTATTCTTATCCCTTTAGTCATCATCGCCTCTTTAATCGCCCGCAGTATTTCCTCCCCCATTAATGCAACAACAAAAGCGATGAATAATATTTCTGAAGGCGAAGGTGACTTAACTCAACGCTTACGAACTGAAGGTAATGACGAGGTCGCCAGTTTAGTTCTAGCATTCAATACTTTTATCGAAAAAATTCAAATCAGTATCATTGATGTCAACCAAGCGAATATGGAGCTGAGTCTAGCTTCACAACAGCTTGATCAATTTGCTTTGTCGGGTAAACAGGACATGGAAAAGCAGAGTGAAGAGACTTATCAAGTTGCGACGGCGGTTACCGAAATGTCTTCTACGGTACAAGAGATTGCCCGCAGTGCTGAGCAAGCAGCAGATGCCGTTAAAGGGGCCAATGATCAAGCGGTTGCTGGCTTAGATGTAATGGGGCAAACAACAAGAGGGATTACTGAGCTCGCTCATGAAGTCGAATCTGCAGCGGATGTTATTAATCAGCTTGAAACGGAGAGCCAATCGATCGGTACGGTATTGGATGTTATTCGTGGCATTGCTGAACAAACAAACTTATTAGCCCTAAATGCGGCCATTGAAGCCGCTAGAGCCGGCGAACAAGGGCGAGGTTTTGCGGTAGTTGCCGATGAGGTAAGAACACTGGCGAGTCGCACTCAGCAATCGACTGAAGAAATTAATGAAATGATTGCGCGCTTGCAAAAAGGCACTAGCGACGCAGTTAAGGTAATGAATGAGGGCAGCGAAAAAGCCAGTAGTACCGTCGAGTTAGCGGCCACTTCTGCTAATGCATTAGAGAAAATTGTTGATTCAGTGGGCACTATCTCTGAAATGAATATACAGATTGCTACCGCTGCTGAACAGCAATCGTCTGTTGCCCAAGAGATCGACCAATCAATTGTTAGGATTTCAAAACTGTCTGAAGAATCCCGAGAAAATAGCAATAGAGTTTCAAATTCAACCAGTGATTTAAATAATCTTGGCAATAAATTAAACCAAATTATTAGTACCTTTAAAACGTCCTAATGATTTTATTTTTAACCGCTTACTTTGTTTGTTAACGAGTTGGAGTTCAATATGAAAAATCGCTACGGACTTACATCGCTGCATACCATAGTCATCACCCTGTTAGGCTGCTTGTCTTATAATGCCTACGCTTCACTCGAAGATACCAGCTTTCATTATGGCGGCATGATTAAATTTGATGTTATTTTTAGCCAGTACTCTGATGCCCAGCGCGCTGGAAATGTAGGGGATGATTTTTTAGTTCCCTCAACCATTCCCGTTGGTGATGGCAGTGATAAAGGAGGTATTGTTTACGACAGCAATGCTAAATTTAGCCGCCTTTGGTTTAAAACACTTACCCAAACTGAAGTGGGAGAAATTAAAAGCTACATCGAAATGGATTTTAATGGCTTTAACGATGAACGTTTAACCAGCCAATCAAGCAATGGTTTACGTCATGCATTTTTATCTTGGCAGAACTCTGAAACGACGTCACTCTTAGCAGGGCAAACTTGGAGTACTTTTTTCAATGTTAATGCCTTACCCGAAGCGGTCGATTTTATTGGCCCAACCTCTGGGGTCGTCTTTATCCGTCAATCGCAATTTCGTTATACTCAGAATTTTTCTAAAGGCAGATGGATGCTAGCATTTGAAAATCCCTCAGTAAGCCTCTATGACGCAGGCTCAGGCTTTGATAGTAATCAAGTTGATACCAGCGCTATGCCAGATTTGATTACACGCTATGACGGCAATCTAAATACCTTTAAATACAGTGCTGCCGCTATGGTAAGAGAAATCAGCTATGACGAGGGCACTGCTGATGATAAGGCATTAGGCTATGCCTTCACCCTTTCGGGTAGTTTTCTATTCTCTAATAAAGATGATATTAAGTTTATGCTCAGCCAAGGCCAGTTAGGGCGCTATCTAGCCTTAAATGCCTACCGTGATGGTGCAGTAGAAGCCGATGGCGCTATAGAGCTGATTAATTCTATGGGTGGTTTTGTTGCTTATCGTCACTGGTGGACGAATAAACTACGCAGCACAATACAGTATGCTTATTCTGAAGCTGATAACCCTGATTCTCTGGTTGATGATGTGACCGAATCAGTAAATAACAGCAGTATCAACTTGATGTATTCCCCAGTCAAAAATTTAACCTTTGGAATGGAATATATGCAAGCGCAACGGGTATTGGAAAGTAGCACCGATGGTGATTTAAATCGAGTTCAATTCACCAGCACCTGGAAATTTTAGTTCATAGCTCACTTATTTTGAATTTAGTATTAGCTAAAAAGTCTCTCGGCCCAAACGGTTAAGCCTGACGCTACACTGCCAAAGTGATCACCATCAACAACTTCTACCTCACCAATTTTTTCTTTAATGGCTTGGCGAATTGTAGGAGATTGGCCTGAACCGCCCGTGACATAAACAAGGTCAGGTTTGCAGCCTGCTTGTTGAATCGCTTCATCCATTAACGCCGCCATTTTTTCTATCGGTCTGCGTACTGCTTCGGCAAATAATTCACGACTGATATTTTCAGCTAAGCCTTTTTCGATAAACGATAAATCAACGCTGTGTGCATCACTGCTCGACAACTCAATTTTACATTGCTCTGAGCTGCGCACTAGGTGATGGTTTTGCTTGTCATCACGTAGCTTCACAAATCGTTTAATCAGCTCTGGGGCAGCACTGTCTCGTACTAGCTGGTCAAGATAGAGTTCGGTCTGCAAGCTGTTGAAGTTACTCTGGGCGCTAATGTCATTGGTAGCAACCGCATCCAAAAAGGTTTTGGTTGATACGGGTTTCCCATTTTTCAGCTCGCTGCCCATGCCAAACAATGGCATAAGACTGCTGCCCGCCAATTGAATATCAAGATCGTTGCCCCCTACTCGCTCACCACTGTGACCAATAAAATCTTGCTGGCGCTGTTCTTTATTCTTATGGTTTGGCCCCATGCGCACCATCGCACAATCGGTGGTACCACCACCAATATCAACAACTAATACAGTTTTATCGGTTGTTAGATCTGATTCGAAATTTAAGCCTGCTGCAATGGGTTCATATAAAAACTCCACCGATTTAAAACCCGCACGTTTAGCGGCTACTGTCAGAATATCAATGGCTTGTTTATTACTTTGCTCGGCATTTAAGCCTTGAAAGTTTACAGGGCGACCAATAACTGTATGTTCAATCGATTGAGTATGACCCATAGCCGCAGCGCTTTTTTCAGCTTGGCGCTTCACGTTTTGCATCATCGCGGTGACGATATCTTCAAAGAAGAAGACTTGCTCTGGGCGTAAGCCACTTGCCCCTAAAAAAGACTTAGGGGATTTAACAAAATAGCCTTCTTCAGGAAAGTCATAATATTCTTCAAATGCTGCGCGGCCAAAAAATAAACTTTGCTCACTAGCATCAAGGCTTTCTTGCTGACGTATTCGACGCGCTTGGGCTAATGATTTAGAGCGTAGGGTTAAAAATTCTTGTTTGATTCCCGCTTGCTGTATGGCTAAAGCAACTTGTTCACAAATAAGTTCTCGCTCTAGGGCATATAAGGTAGAAGGCATAAATGCCTTACCTTGCTCTAAAGCCAACAAGTGTACTTTTGAATTTGTTGCCGTATTTGTTGAAACGTTGGGAGTAATAATTCCCATAGCACAATTGGAGGTGCCGTAATCAAAACCAGAAAACATGTGAAACCTTTATAAAATCTTTTTTAAAATATTTTGTAAAATGTGGAACAAGAAATAACGATGACGATTATTCGGCTATCTAATTCAACTACCTAGTTCAACTACCTAGTTCAACTAAAAGATACGCCGAATAAGCCGCCAATAAACCTAATAAAATAAACAATGCGCCGCTAATACGGTGTACTAAAACAAGGGAGATACGCTGTAAAATTGTTCGCCCAGCCCAAACTGCCATAATAGTCGTCGCGGCCAACCCTAGACTTGCACCAATCCAAACGGAAAGTGGTGAACCTTGGCTGCTTAATGCGACAACGGCTAACTGGGTTTTATCACCCAGTTCAGCCAGTGTGATTAAGGCAAAAGTCGATAATAAAATATGCTGCTGGCTTTTCACCGCTAGATCTTTGTCATCAACTGTTTCATCACTGTCAGTTGATGTGAGAGCGTGAAAGCCAAACAACAAAAATAATAGGCTAACGATAATTGAAAGCGCTAATTCAGGTACCCAGTTTGAAATGGCGGCACCAAAGATAACAGCCAAACCATTAAGTACTAAAAAAGCCAGTATCGCGCCGAGCAAAACAGGAAGCGCGCGATAACGAACCGCTAGCGCCATACAGACAAGCTGACTTTTATCGCCAACTTCGGCGGCAAAAACAACAAAAAAACTAGTCAACCAGTCCATATTGCTCTCGCAAGATTTCGATAATTTCTGCTTTTGGGTTATCAGATAGAATGATTTTTTCGCCGATCACTTTTTCTGCAATACTCAAATAGGTTTTAGACAAGTTCATTAACGCACTGGCTGGCAGTTCGTTATCGAGTGCCAACTGTGAACGCTCATCCATACGGTCTTTATTCAATAGAATATCGGCATCGTCGAAATGGTTTAACAAGAACTGACGGAAACCTTCTTTTGAATTTTCAACGATCTTGCCATCACGATATTCAGCGCCATCCCAAATACGAGATGAATCAGGTGTGCCGACTTCATCCATATAGATAAGCTTTTCATTACCAGCAGCGTCATTGACATACCCAAATTCAAACTTGGTATCAACAAAGACTTGGTCTAGTTCGGCTAATGCATTAGAGATAACGCTAAAACCTTCTTGTAATAGCTTTTCGTACTGCGGGATATCTGAAGCTTTGGTGAAGTTAAAGGCTTCGAAGTTATCTGAAATATTTTTACGGGTGATATTCACATCATCCACCGCAGGAACACCCGGAATACCTTCCAAAATGCCCTTAGTCGATGGCGTGATTAATAGCTCTGGCAGCTTCTGGTCTTTTTTCAGACCTTCTGGCATTTGAATACCACAGAAGTCACGCTCGCCTTTGCTGTATGAACGCCACATAGAACCCGTAATGTACTGGCGACAGATGGCTTCAATCATCACCGGACGGGCTTTTTGCACGATCCAGACAAATGGGTGTGGAATATCCAGAATATGGCTATCGGCTAAGCCTTGTTCGCGGAACAAACGGAACCAGTGATTAGAGATGGCATTCAGTGCTGCGCCCTTACCTGGTACGCCTTTCATGCCGCCTTCGCCGTGCCAGATACAATCAAACGCTGAGATACGGTCGCTAATCACCATAATGGCTAACGGTGCGTCGGATGCGACATCGTAGCCCTTCTCTTCGATTAGGCGCTTGCTATCGGCCTCGGTTAACCAGTAAACCGAGCGTACCTTGCCACTGTGGACAGGCTTATCGGTGCGAATCGGAAGGTCATCATTTACCGCTAATATTTGATCTGCAAGACTCATAATTAAGGCCTCTCGCTGGTTAAGCGCTAACAAATTGAAAATAGGAGATTTATGGGCGCGGATTCTACCAGATTGACCGCCCGCTAGCACTTGCCAATTGAATTCGCTACAGTAGTAGCAATTATCTAAATAGGGGCCAGATAAGAAAGGCCTCAAATAAGGACATTAGCCCGCTAGATGCTATTACGCACCCGTTTTTACATCCCACCGCTTAAGCCTGAGCACTTAGTGCGCTCTCAGCTTATTAAGCGTTTACAGCAAACTCGTGGCGGTGAGCTGGTATTGATCTCTGCTCCCGCAGGTTATGGTAAAACAACTCTCGTCAGCCAATGGCTACATGCCCACTCCCAGAGCTTTGCTTGGCTGATTGTGGATGCCTCTCAATCTCCAGTAGAGATTTTTTGGCAACATATTATTGGTGCATTACAGACCTTGATTCCTGATATTGGCCAGCAATCCCTCTTGTATTTAGATGATAAAGAGATTGAAAAGGCCGTGATTGCTTTACTCAATGACCTTGACCGTTTAGACGTGGCACAAGAATCTGATCACGCTTATACCTTGGTAATGGACGATTTTCATAAAGCGGACTCGATTGATAACCGTGCTTCATTGAATTTGTTTCTCGATCACTTACCACCCAGTTTGCGAGTCATTATGACCGTGCGCCAAGACCCAGCTCTTGCCCTTGCTCGACGCCGGGCTAATGGGCAATTAGTTGAAATTCAACAGCAAGATCTAGCGTTTAGCTCAGACGAGTGTTTGGAGTTTTTACAGCAGCGTTTAATCTTACAAGGTCAGTTGGGTAATATCATTAGCCCGGAACAAGCTCTGGAACTTACTCAGGCAACCGAAGGTTGGATTACGGGTATTCAGCTATCTGCAATGTCCGCAATACCTACAATTTCGGCTGTGAAATTTAACAGTGCTGATAAAAATCTTAATCGAGATATGGCTGATTATTTATTTGAAGAAGTTTTTTCTCAACAGCCAAAGCCTTTACAAGATTTTTTATTATTTACAGCCTGTGTGGAAAGGTTTTGCCCTGCACTAACCAATAGCTTATGCAATATTGAACACAGCTATCATGTTATTAAAGAATTAGAAGCCGCTAATTTATTTATTATTGCCCTCGATAATCACCGTACTTGGTTTCGCTATCACGATTTATTTCGACAGTTCTTATTACTGCACGTTCAAACACTCAGCCAGAAACAGCAGCAATCTTTGCATTTAATCGCGGCAACTTGGTTTGAAGAAAGCGGTTATTACCAACTGGCTCTTCAGCATACGGAGTTGTTAAAAAATTGGAATGAGCGTCAGAGCTTGTTTGATAATATCGAGCCTGTATCAACAAAAGGCTCTTTGTTAGACGTCTCAAAAGCAGCGGGTACAAGTAAAGAAATAGAGGATCTAATTGAACCACTCACCAAGCGTGAGGCTCAGGTTATGAAGCTAGTCCAGCAAGGTCTGACTAATAAAGAAATAGCCGAGCAGCTTTTTATCTCACTCAATACCTTAAAAGTTCATATCCGTAACCTATATGGCAAAATGGGGGTTGAAAACCGCACTCAAGCACTTCTATTAATGAAGGGCTGAAAATAAAGCATAAAAATGGAGAGCTAAAGCACAGTAATTTAAGCAATAAATACTATAGTGAAGTAATCAGGTGTTTTAATGAGGTTACTCTATGCCCGACAGCTTGCTCATCCCTGCTTGTCCAGAGGTTCTGCTCGAACTAGCCTCTGTGATGCAAGAGCAAGAGCCTGATATTCAATTAGTCTCTGATCTAGTGAATAACGACGTAGCTTTATATACCACTTTACTGGCGACCGTTAATAGCCCTGCTCTGGGGTTAAAGCACTCTGTTGAATCAATTCCTCAAGCCATTATGCTATTAGGCCAAAAGCGCACCTTCACGATTTTGCAGTCTGTAATATTAAGAAATTCTTTAGATACCAGTGGTCGTCTAGATCGATTTTGGGATAGCGCCACTGAAGTGGCTGGCTTATGTTCACGCTTAGCCGCACAACTGACTTCGGTGAATCAAGACAAAGCCTACAGTATTGGTATGCTGCACGACATTGGTATTCCAGTCATGATGGCAAACTTCCCAGACTATAAAGACTTTTTACGTGATATGAACACATTCGGGTTAAGAGAGCTTTCTGCCCAAGAGGTTGAGCATTACCAAGTCGATCACTTCACCTTGGGTTATCGCTTAGCAAAAGAGTGGCATCTACCAGCGACGGTTAGTAAAACCATTTTATTACAGCCATTATTTGAAAAAGCGTTTAATCATTCTATTGCTGTCCACGAGAACCTACTCAGCTACCTAGCGATTTTGATGTTAGCGAAAGACATCAGCAGCGAATATCGACACTTCTGGCGCCTAGCTAGCGACGATCACTTCCCTAGCTACCTAATACCCATTTTAGACTTTTTAGAAATTCCTAAAATGGAGTACTTAGATATGAAAGAAAAAATGATCGAAGATATTGAGCTCAACTCAGACTAGTAGCGATTAAGTGCCGACTAGAATACTTTAGCAATTATCGACTCCGGTAACTTAGGCATCACATTGCGTAATATAGCCCAAGGCCAGCTCGGCACAACTACATCAGACTTTCCTTTTTCAATCGCATTCGCCATGGTCTTAGCTGCTTTATCTGCGTCTATTACAAAAGGAAACTTCTCGATATTCTCGTCAATTTCGGTGCGAATAAAACCCGGATGAATAGCGGTTACTTTAATATCTTTTTTACGATATAGCTCAGTGCCTACTGCTTGTAGATAATTAGTAAGCGCCGCTTTTGAGGCAGAATACGCGGCACTACCTGGTATGCCTCTAAATGCAGAGAAAGAAGACATACCAACAATTTGTCCAAAGCCCTGCTCACGAAAAATGGAGACTGCTGCATCGACTGTGGCAATAGCGCCAAAAAGGTTGGTCTGCAGGATGTTTTTATCAATAGTGAGATCACCACTGCCTGTACGACGCACACCGGTAATACCCGCATTGGCAATCACGATATCAACAGTGCCGAATGTTTGTTTGATCTCACTTAATACAACAGAAACTGTGTCTAATTCATTTACATCCAGTGCAGCAGTAATGACTTGAATATCTTTATGATTTTCGATTAATGCGCTTTTTAGTGTCTCTAGTTTCTCAGTGCGACGAGCACATAAGGCAAGATTATAACCTCGGTTAGCAAATTCATGTGCTAATGCCGCGCCAATACCAGAGGAGGCACCTGTGATTACGATACTTTTTGTCATACTAGAAATCCCGAGATTAATCGATGATAAAGATTGTATTATCGATTTTATTTATGATTATTGTTAATGGATTTATCTTGGGTGAAGTAAGGAATGATGTAAAGGGACGAATTGGCCAATTACAAGGTTGATAATGTCATTATCTAATTTTGTTTTTAGATGAAGTCTAAACTTTAAGCCTCTATCCAGTCAGGATAGAAGCACTATTTTTCAATACTCAATCGATAACATACAGGGAGTTAATCGGCGTTAACCGATCGGCCATCAGCCCAAGTCCTGAGTGATTCCATGCGCTCCGACATCGTCACCGATAACGGTTGCGTTCGCTGTATTTCTCTCATCAATACTTCAGTACCTAATCCTTTTGCACCATTTCCTCTTACTGAGTGCCAAGCGGAGACAACGGCTTGCTCTAGTTCTGCACCAGAGAAGCCATCACTGATATCCGCAAGAAGTAATAAATCGACTCCTTCAGAATTCAAATCACGTTTTCTCAGATGAATGTCTAAAATGGCAGCTCGAGCCTCCTTACTGGGTAAATCTACAAAGAATATTTCATCCAAGCGCCCTTTTCGCATGAGCTCAGGAGGAAGAACGTGAATATTATTAGCCGTCGCAACAACAAATACTTTCTCACCATGTTCAGCCATCCATGTTAATAAAGTCCCTAATAAGCGCTGACTGACTCCAGCATCGTTACTTTCTTGGCTTACGCCTTTTTCAATCTCATCAATCCAAACAACACATGGAGACATAGTTTCTGCAAGCTTAAGAGCTTCACGTAAGTTGCGTTCAGTTTCACCAAAAAATTTGTTATACAGCGCGCCAAAATCCAAACGTAATAACGGTAGCCCCCAGGAACCTGCAACTGCTTTCGCTGCCAAGCTTTTTCCTCCACCCTGCACACCAAATAACATCATACCTTTGGGGCGCATATCATCATTAGCTGTCAAAAATGCTTCACGCCGTTGCTCCAGCCATACCTTCATATTGCTCAGCCCAGCCACATCATTAAAGCGCGCCGTATCAGACTCGAAGCTCATGACACCATCCATGTCCAATAATTCCATTTTGGCTTTACTTACCTCTGGGACTTCATCCAAAGAGATAGCGCCATCATCAACAATAAGCCCTTGAACCAATCGGCGCGCATCAGAAATGGTTAATCCGCGTAAGTTAGCGACTACTTTCTGCAGCGTTTCAGAGTCAGTTTTTACTCGAGTTCCACTTTTCTTGGTATATCTCCTAGCTTCTTCTTTAACCAGCGATAACAGCTCTGCTTCATCCGGAAGCTGAAATTTAAAATGAACAGAGTAACGCTGTAACTCTGCAGGTACTTCAATTTGATGGCTCAATAAAATTAATGTTTTAGGGTATTTTTCATGCTGAATAGCAATATCTTTTAATAATCTTATAACAAGAGTTTCATCCAAAAAAGGATGAAGATCGCAGAATAAAAACATTCCGCCATGTTTACGGCTTTTAATATTCTTTAGGGCGTCCACAGGCTGACTTGTACTTTCGCCGTTAACATCTTCACCAAAACTTAAACGTCGAAGTCCATCACTAATCGTCCATTGCTGCACCGCTATACCGCGCTTAATACCAACTCGTGTTAGCAGCTCTAATACCCGTACTTCTTCATAAGACTCAATCAGTATCAATGGAATATTGCGCTCTAACATTAAACTTAAATCGTGTAAATCTTGCATAAGAATTCCTATATTTAGAAGCTAAGTCTGCTCAATAATTCTATGTAAAGCGGTTGCCTTAATGGTTTTAATCTTTTTTGCAAAACGAGGACCACATTCACCCCTATTCTCTTCAATCTCACCTCTAGGGGTGATCTTTTCCCTCACCTCTTTTTGTACTCTGTTTATGCCTGCTGATTTCAGGCCTCACACTAGAATTAGCACAATAAAATGAGAGCAGCCTATGAGTAATGAAACTGTTAATCCTGAAGCTAGTAATCGAGAAGCTAGGAATCAAGAAGCTATTGATAGAGAAAGATTGGACATCGATGTTCTGATCATTGGCGCAGGCCCTGCGGGTTTGGCGACAGCCTGCCGCTTAAAGCAGCTGAACCCAGAGACTCACGTGATGGTACTTGAGAAAGGATCTGAAGTCGGTGCTCATATTTTGTCGGGCGCTATTATGCAACCTACCGCGATGAATGAGCTTTTTCCCGACTGGCAGGCGATGGGGGCACCATTGAATACCCCGGTGGTCGAGGATGAGGTTTATTATTTCACTGAAAAATTTGGTATTAAATTCCCCAAATTACTGGAGCCTAAATTATTAAAAAACCACGATAATTATATTGTCAGCCTAGGTAATGTTTGTCGCTGGTTAGCCGAGCAAGCAGAGAACCTAGGAGTAGAAATTTATCCTGGCTTTGCCGCCAGTGAGTTGCTATTTGGCGAGGATAATCAAATCGTCGGGGTTATTACAGGAGATATGGGCTTAGATGCTAATGGCCAACATAAAGACAGCTTCGTGGCAGGAATGGAAGTTCATGCTAGTTATACGGTTTTCAGTGAGGGCTGTCGTGGTCATTTGGGTAAGCAGCTTATTGCCCATTACCAATTAGATAAAGACTCTTCAGGGCAAAAGAAAGACCCACAACATTATGGTTTAGGAATAAAAGAACTTTGGCAAATCGATCCCGCTGTAAACGATCTACATAAAGAAGGTTTAGTACTGCATACCGCTGGCTGGCCAGTGAGTGAGACCTTAAAAAAAGAAAAAGCAGGGGGTGGTGGTTTTTTATATCATTTAGAAAACAATCAAATATCACTGGGGTTTATTTCGGAACTGGCTTATCAGCATCCTTTCTTTGATCCTTATGAAGAAATGCAGCGTTGGAAAACACATCCTGAAATTGCCAAATTTTTAAAAGGCGGTAAACGTATTAGTTATGGTGCACGAGCTATCGCAAAAGGTGGATTGCAGTCATTACCTAAAATGCACTTTGCTGGCGGCTTATTAATTGGCTGTGATGCAGGTACATTAAATAATGCCAAGATTAAAGGCAGTCATACTGCTATGAAGTCAGGCATGCTAGCCGCCGAAGTGATTTCACAAGCTCTTAGCGATAATAGGCTACAAGAGGACCTGAGTGAATACGAACAAGCTTTTAAAAATTCATGGATTTATACAGAGCTTCATCAACAAAAAAACTGGGGTCCTGCTCGTCATCATTTTGGTGAAATATGGGGCGGCATATTTTCGTTTATCGATATTAATTTATTCAATGGTCGCTTACCGATAACTTTACTGGACCGACAGCCTGATTATAAGGCAACTATTTCTAAGCAAGCTCAGAAAACTTATAAGGATGTACAGCCAGTTAACTACCCTAAAGCGGATGGGGTATTAACCTTCAATAAACTCGACTCTGTTTTTCTATCTAATACTAACCATGGCGAAGATCAGGTTTGTCATTTAAAGCTTAAAGATAGTGAAATACCATTTAAGCATTTAACCGAATTTGAAGATGGTCGTAGTGAGCCTTCATTATTTTATTGCCCTGCTGGTGTATATGAAAAGCTGGAGAATGACGATGGTACGTTAAAATTTCAGATTAATTCACAGAATTGTTTACACTGTAAAACTTGTGACATTAAAGACCCTGAGCAGAATATTAACTGGACGATTCCCGAAGGAGGCGATGGGCCAACTTATCCTAATATGTAGAGGCCTAATATGTAGAGAGCTAAAATATAGAGAGCTAGTATGTAATAATATGCACTTTATAATTCTATAGTATTAAAGACATGGCAAACGACTCGCACATTCCAGACTTTTCAATTAAACCTATTGGTATTGTCCACTCGTGCTTTAAAGAGAAGTTTGCCATTCCACGCCAGCCTGCTCTTGCCCCTGCGGCAAAAGGCGAGATTGAGTTATTACCGCCGTATAACGATCCTGTGGCTATCGAAGGCTTGGAGGAAGTAAGTCATTTATGGCTGAGTTTTATCTTTCACCAAGCGCTGCCAAAAGAAGATGAAGTGCGCTTACGAGTGCGCCCTCCTCGTTTAGGTGGTAATAAAAAGATAGGGGTCTTTTCTACTAGGGCAACTCATAGGCCCAACCCACTAGGGCTTTCGGTGGTAAAGCTTGATGGTATCAAAAATGGCCGTTTACAGATTTCTGGTATCGACCTGTTAGATGGCACTCCGATTGTTGATATCAAACCCTATGTGCCTTATGCCGATATTGTAGCAACCGCTTTTAACCATATCGCTAGCGATAGCCCAGAATTGAGTCGTGTCGAGTTTAGCCCTGAAGTCTTAATATCATTGCAGGACCATAAAACTCGATTAGATCAACCAGTCAAAGAGCTGATCGAACAAATGCTGGCTCAAGACCCTAAACCCGCTTATCAAAAACCAGATCCAGAGCGAGTTTATGGGGTTAAGATTTGGGATTTAGAAGTAAAGTGGTGCTATTCCTTTAGCTCCGAGACAGCAAGCACCGAGACAGCAAGTACTGAGGCAAGAATATTAGTCACCTCTGTCACTCAAGTTTCTATTTAGCTATATTTATAAATAATTAGAGTGTTATTTTAACTTATAAGCGCGCTGATAAAACGAGGTAAGCCCCTTAGCTTTAAAACGCGGTTCCTCTTCTATAATATCTGCTTCTTCTAATAATTGAATCGGATATGCACCACCATAAAGTGCTTCGACTTCTGCTGTCGGTACAGCAAACGGGGGGCCACCGGCAATAGCCTGGTCATAATCTAACGTGATTAATAACTGAGCAGCATACTGGGTAATTTTTGCTAAATGCTGAGCATATTCTAAGCGCATTTTTTCAGGTAAGGCGATCAATGCTGCTCTATCATAAACAAGGGAAATTCCTTTCCCCTGAGCATTTAAATCTTGCTTCGATAAGGCAAAAAAGTCACCGACAAATATGGTTAATTTATCAGATTGATAAATTTTTCCTGCTGACCAATCACTAATCTCTGGCTTTAAACCGAGCTGATTAAAAACCGCCTGTACAGCAATTTCACTCAATTCATTAGCGATAATTTTATAACCTAATTGTAATAAATAACCTATATCTAGGGTTTTTCCGCACAAAGGAACAAAAACTGTATCGTCTTTTCTTAACCGATTATTTACCTGAAATAACTCAAGGTTACGCTTCAGTAACGGATGGACATAATCCAAATGGAAACCCACCTGATTAATTTCCCATTTGTTGTGCCAAAAACTGTGTTCCATTGCTCATACCCTGATTAAAAACTACAGCTATAGTACTTATTTTTTTCAGAATTGCTATTCCGTGATTCTTGCAAAGCCACTGAATTCAAGAGGTTATTATATTAGTAATTTTGGGCGTTCTTCTTACAACTTTTGGTTATTAGCGTGAGCATAATTAACTGCTTAACTATTAGCACTGGACAAAAAAACTGGAGTTTTAACTATGCCCGCGTTTAATCCCGTGCTCAATAAAGCACTGCTTACAATTTTTTCCGCATCTCTATTATTCGGCTGCTCGGCTTTCGATGATGACGATGATGATGACGATCCCGTTACTACTAGCATGTCTGGCAAAGTCGCCGATGGCTATTTAGCCGGTGCTAAAGTCTGCTTGGACTTAAATTCGAACAAGGTATGTGACGAAGGTGAACCTTCTACTACTTCAACAGACGGTGGTGAGTTCTCGCTTGATGGCGTTACCCAAGCGCAACTTGATAGCGCACCGTTATTAGTAGAAATTATCGTTGGCGAAACCATCGATGAAGATAACCCAAGCACCCCGATTACTAAAAAATATACATTAACTGCCCCTGCTGGTTACGCTTTTATTAGCCCATTAACCACGATGGTACAAAGTGAAATCGAAGAATCAGGCTTATCCCCAGAAGATGCGGAAGGGTCTGTACAGGCGAAATTAGGAACCACCCTAGACCTTGGGGCAGATTATGTTGCAGGCGCAACAGGCGAAACAGACGCGGATGAATTTGCTCGCTTGCATAAAGTAGCCCAAGTCACCGTTGTGGTCTTACAAAATAATATTGAGTTGGTTAATGATGTATTAGCTGGTGCTGATGTGTCCTTCGAAGACCTACTCGGTTTAATCGTCTCTCAGGTATTGGATGCTCTAGATACCATTAGCGATCAAGTCGATGCTGCGGGTGATGGCTTTGATGCCACAACCGTTGCTGAAAGTGATGCCGTTGATGCGGCCAATGTCGACCCAGCTACGGTTGAAGAAGATATTGCTGAACGTGAAGCGGCACGCTTAATCGCTACCGCCAATATTGCAGCGGTATTAGGCTCTGGTGATAGCTTACACTTTTTTGAAGCCGACTCGTATAATTCTACTTTAGAGTTTTTCTATAGTTCGGTTAGTCCTGGTGCTAATAGTACAGTGGTTATCTCTGACTTTATGTTTGACCCTAGTGGCAATGGCAATTGGGTAGCAGAGACCGAGTCTGGAGATGATACAGAGCAAATTTGTGTCTTAGCCGACAGTACTTGGAACTGTGTCGCCGATGAAGATGAAACCATAAGTATTGAAGGTGATGCGGTGATTGTTGAAATAGGTGGTCTAGCTGCTACTCGTACTGAAATTACCGGGGTTAGCGCTGACTTAACCAGTAAACGCATTCAAACCTTCCTAGATGACGAAGAGTTTATGTTAGTTACCAATCCTAAAGCTGACTTCACCACTGGTGCCACAGGTTATAAACTTTCGTTCACTCGCACGCAGGATATGCATGCCATCTTTAAACAGAATGTCGCTGTTGCAACTGACTGCTGGGATGGTGGAGGATCGCAAGGGATTGAGGTGGGCCAGCCTTTTAATCCGACAGACGTATGGTGTAATAATGCCTTCATCCGCACAGGGGATGGTAACCATGAAACGGATGGTGCAGCAGCGACTACACTTGCACAGCTTATTTCTGCAACAGCAGCTACTAACCCAACCGATATTTCAGACATCAAAGGCACCTCGATCTACGGGCGTGACTTAGAAGTTATGGTTGAATTTGTCACAGGTGGTATTAGTAACTTCTACACGATTAGACACCAAGAAGGCCAAGCATCAGTTATTGAGAGTAAACTTGTTGGTAGCTGGAAAGAAGAAGTAATTGATGGCAAAACATTATTATCCTTTATGCTGCCACCTTTAATTGCACAGCAAAGAGATTTTGACTTTGACAGTGATGAACATACTCAGTTTTTTGCCGTTGTTGATGGTTATGTTCGCCGCGGTGGCGTTGAGTCTGCGGGCACTGATGGTGATGATGAGTGGGTATTTAATGATGCTGCTCGAGATCAAATTCTCGCGGCTTTTGATTACAGCTTATTAACCAACTTTACTGCATGCGCTACTGGTGATGTTGATTATCAATCGGATAATACTGCTGAAGCCCCTGGTGCAACCGCTGCTGAATTTGTCTCTGCAGCATCTGCTTGTACTGATGTAGACTTCTCAGCGAACGAACTAGTAGATACCACTCTCGTCACTGACTTTGGTTTCTTGAACTTCAAAGCAGCTGGTGAAGGTGTTTTCCTAGGAGAAGTCGGCGATATGATGAATACCGTATTAGACTTTACTTGGGCGGTAGATGGTAATGGCCATGTGGTGGTTAATGCTTCTACGACTGAAGGCGGAGAAGATATTCATCTGCGCTTAACCTTGGCTAAAATTGAAAAAAATGCTCGCCAGATTAGCTTAAAAAGCTTCAATCAAGAAGCTCCTACCGCCGCAGGACTCGCGACAGTGAAAGGTGGTATTTTCGGTGAAGTTTGGGGAATAAATTAATCTCTAACTTATAAAAATAAGTTGTAATAAAGAGATTTTAGAAAAAAATGGCCGCTAACTTTATAGAATAAGTTAGCGGCCTTTTTAGTTTCGGTTAAGAAAATTCATATTTTTCGCGTTTAAAGCGTAGTTGATACATACCGCCTATCAGCATGATCAAGAAACAAAACAGCGTTACCCATAATACTTCATTATCTGATTCAACTTCTTGCTCACTCTGCTTCTCCAGCTTTTGCCCAGTCACATGCTCAGTAGTATTTTCTTGTGGTTCGGTAGCAGGTGCCTGTTGATCTGGAGCCTCTAGAGCGGCCATCGCTTCTGCGGTCATTTTCTCAGGTAGCTTAAAATCTAAACCAAAGCCTTGGGCCAGAGTTTCTAGCTTTTCTTTAAAGGCTTCGTTATCGGTGTAGATATCGTGTTTATTGGCCATTTCCAAATAGGTTTCAGTCAACCTTTTTAACGTTGCATCATCGGTCTGGAAATACTCTTTACGTTCGGCTTCCAAGGCACGCTCAATAATTTGAGCTAATGCATACGGATTATTTTCTTCAAAGAACTGCTTCATTTCCATGTCGTACTTATCGTTCACATAGACTTCGACAAATTCCTGCCACTGCTGGTTGTTCACCGAGTCAGGATCCATTACCGTCCAGCCCCAGAAGTTATTCATGCGATCTAATACCGTTAGCGCACCGGAATAACCTTCTTTTTGCATCTCTTCGATCCAACGCGGATGGAAAGTACGAGTACGTAATTCACGACCTAAGAACTTATCCAGCGTTTCATTTTTCATTGCTGAAACTTTACGCAAGTTAGAGATATACATCTCTGGGCTAGCGCCATCAAGGTTACGTACCGCTAAGGCGATGCCACCAAAATATTGGAACGGATCATCACTGGTGAGCATGCCGTAAATATTAGAGGAGCGAGAGAAGATAACCGCATCAGTACCGGTTAATACTTGGCCGTATAAATCACCCACTGTTTTAGCATCAACTTTTTCACTCCAACGTTTTTCATCGGCGCCAAAGGCATAACCCATACGAGCCATATAAAGATCTGCTAGCTTGTCGTCAGCTTCCCAGGTATCCGACGCCATCGTCGCGCCATCAAGGCCAGTACCATAAGCACCACTGTCATTAGAGAAAATACGCACAGAAGATAAATACAAAGCGTCGTCTTCACTTGATCCCTTGGCTAATAAATCCGCTTTTAGTTTTTGCGCATTGTTATACACAGAGTTCGATTCTTCTTTTAATTCGGCAATGTCTTTAATCGCTTTGGCTAATAGCAGCATCACATTAGGGAAGGCATCGCGATATAAACCAGTCGCAGAAATCGCCACGTCGATACGCGGGCGCTGCAATTCACTGTACTCAATAATTTCAGTACCGACCACCATACCGCGTCGATCCCACTTAGGTTTAACACCCAGTGCCGCCATGATTTGTGCTTCTAATACCCCGTGCTGACGCATGGTTTCTAATGACCATAATGAAAAGGCTAACTTGTCAGGGAATTTACCGTGCTCGCTATGATATTTGGCAATGCTGTCTTCAACCAAGGATTTACCCGCTTCATAAGCGGCTTTAGAAGGCACCTTAGCGGGGTTAAAGCCAATCATATTTCTTCCTGTTGGCAAGGCTTCAGGATTACGAATGGGATCACCACCGGTGGATACCGTTAAGAACTCAGCATTTAACGCCGCTATTAAAGAAGGCATTTCATGTTGGTTGATAAACCCTTGGTAGAATTTCTTCGCTTCCACCATCGCGGCTGCTAGCTCATCATCTAGATCAAAGGATTTACCTTCAATGATGATTAACCACAATAATTTAAAACCATCGATATCAGTTAGCTGAGTACCATTAAGTTTTTCCATATCCTCGCTGAAAATTTGTTCTAAAACTTCTTTTGGCATTTGCGCGGCTAGGTCATTTTTCTGTTCAAAATCATGGGCCAGTTTAATGTTTTCTAAGTTCATCATTTGTTGAATGGTAGTAATGATGTGGCTATCTTTTGGCGTGATGCCAAAGGTATGCAAACCTAACGGTTGCGCTTCATCAGCCAACTCATATAGGTACATGTGCAGTTCGCTTAATACCGTATCAAAGCTTTCATCATCGGAAAGACGCATTTCTTGCTTGATGTTTAATTCATCTACCTTGGCATTAATCGCTTTTGCAGTATTGTTTTTAACTTGGCCTTCATCTAAGGCTTCGTACTGGTGAATCAGCTCATCAATTTCTGCTAGATCAGAGTGCATACCCGCAGCGGCAAAACCTGGAGTTAGGTGAGAAATCATAATCGCGCGACCGCGACGCTTCGCTTGCATCGCTTCACCGGCATTATCCATTAAGAATGGATAAATCACTGGCAAGTTACCCACGGCTAACGATGGCGAATCATAAACCGATAACCCACGCTCCTTACCTTTTAACCACTCTTGTGAACCGTGTGTGCCTAAATGCACAATGGCATTCGCACCAAAGGTTTGTTTCACATACAAATAAACCGCTAAATAATAATGTGACGCGGGGGAACTGGTATCGTGATACAGACGCTTTTTCGCTTCTTCGCTCGAAGAGGATGTTGGCTGCGGTAAGGTCATGATATTGCCGTTTAACATACGGGCGACCATGATGTGCGGTGCGCCATTAAGCTCTTCCATAAACGGCTGCTCGTCTGGAGTACCCCAAGCTTGGTTGATTTCTTCTTGCACATATTCAGGTAGCTGAGCAAACCAGGCTTTATAATCTGCCAATGGCAGGTAGCCTGTTAGGTTATCTTTCTTTAATGCTTCAACATGCCCCGTGCGATACAGAGGTTTTAATAGACCACCGGCATTATCGATATAAAACTGCTCGTCTTTTTTCTCAGCGCTGTAGCCTTCAGCAATCAAACCATTGGTTATATTATCGAGTGACAGTGGTACATTTAAAAAGGCAGCACCCATGTTCTTTTCTCCTGGAGGGTAATTCCAGATCATGATGGCAACTTTTTTATCGCTGTTTTTAATATGCTTTAAATTTGCCTGTAATAACGCACGCTCCAAAAAGGCTTCAAACTGATAATCAATCAGCTCTTGCTCTTCGGTAATAGCATTTTTGGCACTGATAATCGTAGGATCGATAATACCCGAGGTTTCAGGCATCATTAAAAAATACGGTGACATAGTCGCTGCAAGGCCAGCGATATCATTTTTATATTGCTCGGCATCACCATCGTGGTAGGCCAAAGCATGTAGTACAGGAACCCCTAGTTTTTCGAAATCTTTTTTACGCTTACTCATATGATGGATCATGCGCAAATTAACGATGGTATCGATCCAGGTAAGCTGATTTTCATCTTGTAATAGCTTTAAATAATCAGCCTTACTATCAAAGAAATACGCAAAAGCGTGGGCCCCTTTTTCTTCTAATAATTTTAGTGTGCGATCAATAATTTGAGTCTGCTCTGATTCAATCGCTTCACGATGAATCGCTACTGCAATGATAGGCGCATCGTTGGTAAAGCTTAAAACCGACTTCAGCTCAGCCGTATTATCCGTCACTTTATTCTTTAATTTATAGTGGTAATAACCCGTACTAGGCATGCTGGTATAAGCCGCATATTCAATGCCTTTATTGGCGAATACTTCCGCGCTGATATAAGACATCATCTGCTTAAAGTTTTCTTTACCGCCATTGGAATAATAACCGGTTAGCTGCTCAGCTTGGTCTTTGGAAATACCTTGACGATATTGATCGGTATTTAAAATACGCGGGGAATCAAACTTCACCTGCGGATTCATTTGCATCGCGTTTTGATATTGACCCAACATCATGCTCGCAAGACGAGCATTAAGTACGTCTAAGATGACGAGTTCATACTTTGCAAAAACGGCAGCAGCTTGCTTAGCACTCACTTCTTTAAAACGTTTATATTCAAGCTTTAAAGCTTTCTCTTTGGCAAACTCTTGTAGCATTTCCATCTTGGCAACCGACCTGTGGTTATCGCCTAATATCAATACGGTATTAGTAAAGGCAATTGTCTGCGCCTTATCACGGCCATGATCATGCCCAGTACCCGCATAAGAAAAAATGCTGATTAATATCATCAGGGGTATAACTAAAAACTTCATATTCAGTTCCAATGTTTATTCGCCGCTTTGGGCTTTGTCTCTTGCTGTTTCTTTTTCTGTTTATTTATCTATTTGTTTTTCTTCTGGCACATAGACGATAGATCCATCATCCATGCGATAAGCAATACCGGCTTTTTTACCATCACCACTGCCTATGCTGCCATTCGACTTATAGGTTTCAATGGTTTCACCTTCTTTAACTATAATTTCCATATTCTCTTTACCCGCATTTTTAATGATGGTGACACTGCCCGCGGCAAAAGGACTAAGAGGATTTTGTGCAATAGAAATCAGTAAGGCACCAATTACTACTAAAAATACGTCAACCAGATTTACAGTCGACATCATTGGGTTTAGTTCTTCGTCTTCATCAAGAAACCGCATGCATCACCTCTGGCTTTTCTGCTTGTGCTTTCTCTTTAGCTTCTTTTTCTTTAGTCTCTTTAGCTTCTTTATCCGCTGCCATCAGTTTTTGGCAATCTAATAATTCAACCGCTAACCAACGTTTTTCTACAGTTGCAACCCAAAAGGTAATCGTTGCCACAACCAAACCAAATATAACTGAGGAGAAGGCAATCACTAGGTTGTCTGAGATACCTTGAATATTACCGTCAGCCAAAGACTTAAGTGCAGGTCCCATTGGGATCATAGTGGCAATTAGCCCGAGCATTGGGGAGATACGAGTGACTAAGCGCACGACTTCTAATTTTTTTAAGGCAAATACTTCTAGATCATCGAAGCTTAGGTTCTTAGCTTTGGCTTTTACTGCTTGAGTGTAAAAATTAAAGAGATCATAACCGCCAACGGCAGTTAATTCTTTTTGTGCATTCTTATATTGCACCGCATTGCGTTTACGCTGCCAAGTCTTTGCAAAGAATGACCCAAGGGCAAATAATGAGTAGGAAAACAGTACCAATAACGAGATCAGTACGGGGGCTAAAAATATATCACTGACGCGATACATTAATTCTTCAATAGCGTATATATTCATTTTTTCTCTTATTACTTAGGTCTAATTTATAATTACGGTTAATAATATTTAGTTTTAAAATTTGGTCATGTTAATTTCTATTAAAAAATGACATTGATACCCAAATTGAATGTTCTGGATTCGATAGTGCGCTCATCGACTTCAGCCACAGTGTCATAGCCGATGTTTCTTTTCTGATTAAAAAGGTTGTCGATACTGGTATAGAGATTAACTTGGTTGATAATGCGATAGCTGGCCTTGATATCCCAGATTTGGATAACATCGGTTACTGCATTTCTATCGGTATCATCTATATCATCACCATCACTATCGTATTGGCCGTTATAGGTATCGTATTCAATACTGCCATACAGGCTCATAATCAGTTTATGTGTGACTGAATAATTGAATTGGGTTTTATAACTCCACAGCGGCTGGCCTTCTAATCGTTCGCCAGTATCGATATTTTCTGTATCTAGATAGGCAATGCTTTGCTGCCAATACATGTTCTCTATTGGGTGAAGCACTAAACTTAACTCTTGCCCTTGGGTAATGGCCTGACCCACATTCTCATACTGAAACTGTTCAATATTATTGACAGTACCACTTGATACGGTCTCGATTTTATTGCGGTACTGATTATAAAAAGCCGTCCACTCTAGACGAGCATTGCCTTTTTTCAGCGTTAGGGTCATGTTGTAGTTGTTCGATTCTTCCGGTTCTAAATCTTCATTACCTTGAATGATGTAACCTAGATTGCTGTGGTCAAATAAATAGAAACGCTGCTTTAAATCTGGCGTGCGGTAACCTTGGCCATAAGATAAGCGTAATTTGCTTTCCACCCCATCAATCAGGCTAACATCCTTCATCCAATTTAATTTGGCATTAGGATAAAAACCAAAGTCGCTATCATTTTGTACGCGAATACCCGGCACAAACTCGCCATAATTTGCCGTCATAACATGGCTTTGGACATAACCTTCAACCGTAGATGATTCTTTATCATCAATTTCGGTAATGCCTTCCAGTTTATTTTGAGACATCTGATTTTGTTGAGCAGAAATACCGTAGCTTAAAGTGTTTTGGTATTGGCTATGATAGAAATGATTATTGAATTGGGTTTCTACTTTATAGAGTGCAATATCAACTTCGCGCTGATTTAACTCCCCTTTTAAGCCATCACGATAGCCTGATTGCTCTGAATACTTTTCATAACGAAAATTTACCGCACCTTGATTTAACCAATCGAATTTGAACTGACGGATTCCCGCATCAATTGTGGTTTTGTCACTTAATGTTTGATATTCATTAGAAAAACTTCCTTGGCCCGGATAAATTATTGGATCTAGGGTCTGTCGCTTTTCATCTTGCATATAATTTAAGCGCACAAAACTTGCAGCACTTACTCCTGTTTCATCCCCATGACGTTGATCGAAACGCAGCTCTACATTGGTTAAATCTTGCATCGCACCATCAGCAGCTTCGGTAGATTCATCAAGATCTATTTCTGGCGTCTTTTTATTAAAAAGCTGAGTTGATATTTTACTACTGCCTAATACCTTACTCGCAAATATACTTTGCTCTTGTTTAAAACCATCGCTGCCACTTTGATAAGCACCTTGTTTAATATCAATTTCAATCTGGCTAACATCGCTTTCTTTACTAAGAAGGTTAATCACACCGCCCATCGCAGAGCTGCCATATAAGGCCGAGCCCGAACCCTTGATAATTTCAATGCGATCAATACCCGCCAAAGGAATTTGCGACAGATCCGTTTCTGATCCCGTAGGAGAAACAAATGGCAGACCATCTTTAAGAATTAATACGTAATTTGCATCAATTCCTTGCATGGTTAACTTGCTGCCTTTTTTTACGGTTTGCTGCACCTTCAAGCCAGAGCTATAACGTAACGCCTCGGTTAATACCTTGGCTTGCATAAACTCAATTTGTTTGGCTGTAATCACTTCGGTATGAATAGGTGTATCGTCAACATCAGTCAATAAACCTGTTGCACTAACAACTTGTTTATCTAAAACAACATCACTTTTGCTTTGGCCGACTTCTGCTGCGTTTACTAACGCGGATGACATTACTAAACAGTTTAAAACTAAGGTTTTGCTTAACCCCGTCTTAACACCACTAAAGCTAGTATTTTCACCTAGAGTGATCATTCTTTACCTATGTATCAATTGCATTTTTCCGCATATTAATCCAAATGATAATAATTTACAAATGCAAATGATTGGCATTTACAAGAAATCTTCTTAATGATAGCCTCCGCAGCAATAAATAATTACAGCAAACTAAAGGAACCTTTCATGACGAATATATCTACGCCCCCGCTATCAATCGCCGTAATAGCATCGGCAATAGCCCTCAGCGCTTGCGGTGGCAGCAGTAGTAACTCAAGTTCTGGCGATCAAGCTCCAGGTAATGGTGGGGATGGTGGTATTACAACCTCAACGCAATTCACTATCGATGCCAGTGCCGGTGGCTCAGGCGCTGCTAAAGATGATCCTGAAAACAAGTTCAGCTATTTTAGTTTTGCTAGTGGGACAGAAGTTGCGTTAGAAGATAACGAAGCAGCAGCATCCAATGCTTGGGACATAGCTTTCAAACGCAATAGCATTATTGTTAACCCAAATAATTCTAAGGCCGCATTGGTTGCCGATCAGGCCGATTTTTATAATGCCGATGGCTCTCCAGTAAAAGCGTCTTTCTTAGCAGCAACCGCCACTACTGAGGCCCCAGAGTTTATTGCGGTTACTGCTGAAAGCATTGCTGATATTGAATTGAAAGCTGATGCCGCAACACCTGCATTAGGCAGTACTTGGTATAACTACGATTTTGCGACCCATGTCATCACTGCAAATACTGACAATCACTGGTTAATTGAGAATGCTGAAAAAACTGACGTCAGTATCTTTCACGTAAAAAATATCACGACTGCAGGTCGCAGTGCGGCAAGTTACACAGTGGAGTTTTTTGATAACGAAGCTGAACAAGGTGCTGCTTTCGTATTCCCTCAAGCAGGGACTGAGTTTATAGCAGATTTTACTAGCAAATCAGAAGTCTGTTTTGATCTTGATTTAGATTCAGAAGTTGATTGTATTTCCAACATGGATAGCTGGGATCTACGCTTTGATTCTTCGTTTAACATCTGGTTGAACGGTGGGGTTCACGGTACTGGCAATGCTTCTGCTACCACGAATCCAGACACCTTTGCAGAGATTTCAAAAACCACTGAGGTGACATCTTTTGCTATGTCTAAAGATACTGTTAGCGGTATATTTACTGATGCTGAAACAACCTGGTGGGGGTACGGTATCGATGACAGCCACAACCTTTGGTCTAACTACCGTGTTTATGCCGTTGAAACCAATAGCGGGCAATATAAGTTGCGAGTATTAAGCTATTACGCACCACAAGGCTCTACGGCTCCTGCTGCGGGCACCAGCGGTGTCGTTACTTTTGAATACGAGCAGCTTTGAATACGAGCAGTTTTAATTATCAATAGCTAACGTATTTGTTATAAGCTGCGACAGGAAAATCTCAAGTTGTGTTTTAATAACTTGAGTTTTTCATGTCGATTAATTTCTTTTCGAATAGTTAGAGTTTGTAACTCTTCACTAGAAAAAGCCAAGACGTGGTTGTCATAAAGCGGAGTCGTTAAATGCAAACCATAGGGCAATAGTTTATGTACTTTCCCGTCATGAATAGGCGCCGCACTCATAGCACTATCACGGCCAACAAAGTTCATTATTAAAATACCTTTTGGCTTTAATAAACTATAAAGCTGATAAAACCAGGTGGCATTAGGAGCTGCTACTTTAATCGGTTCGTCATCTTCTTCATAAAATAAATCATCGATTATAATGTCGAATTTTTCTTTTGTCCCTTTGCTACTTAAATAGTTTTCTACCCAAGATAGAGCATCAGCTTCTATCAGTTCTATATTTACGCCATTTAAGGAAAAATGATTTTTTGCAATTTCGATATGGGTTGTATTTAATTCAATACCCGTAATATTTTTACAATCAAAAAATTCATCCATCATGTGCATTACAGCGCCACCACCTACTCCTAATACTAGGACCCTAAGGGACTTTTTCTTGGTTAAGCAAAGCGCTGGCAAAAATAGAAGATCCCATACACTACCCGTCAATTTCTTCTCTGGATTATACTGACTATGAAGCACATTATCGGTATATAAACGCAGTGTTTTACCTGCATTTCGAACCTGATAGTGAATACCATTACGAGTTTCTTGCCAAACAATTGCCATATAATAAAATCTTATTCAAGGTGTTATCTAGATATTAGTGACGTTAATAATTACAAAGAAGACAAGGATGAACGATTTAATATAAAGGTCAAACAGAAGGCTAGAAAAAAACTCCCGAACTTACGATCCAGGCAACAGCATCGTAAATGCGAGAGTCAAAACCCGAGTATGCAGCGGGACAACTGCATTGCTCGTACCCTTTAATATCAGTCACCTATTAAAGAATAGATACAGCACAGGCAGATCAGCTGTATCACTCTTTAGTTTAGTTCTACTTTTTGTAAATATTCGTTCTAATAATTTATTCTAATTAAAATGAGCCTGACTTTAAGACCTTTATCATCCCAGCTGTCAGCGTAGCTAACTGTTTATCTGTCATTACGTAGGCAGGCATAATATAAACCAATTTTCCGAAGGGTCGTAACCAGATTCCTTGTTCGATACAGGCAGGTTGTATTTTTTTCATATCCACTAGGGCTTTCATTTCAATAACGCCAATCGCCCCAAGTACCCGAACATCTTCTACCCCATCCATTGTTTTTGCTGGGGCTAATCCTTCAATAAGTCTTTTCTCTAAACGCGAAATTTGGTCTTGCCAATTATTTTCAATTAATAGTGCCAAGCTTTCATTGGCCACCGCACAGGCTAATGGATTAGCCATAAACGTTGGTCCATGCATAAAACAACCAGCTTCCCCTGCACTAATTGTTTCTGCGATCTTTGTCGTTGCAAGCGTTGCTGCGAGGGTCATTTGCCCTCCGGTTAATGCTTTACCAACACAGATTATATCTGGGCTGATATCGGCATGTTCGCATGCGAACATTTTGCCACTGCGGCCAAAACCTGTGGCGATTTCATCAGCAATTAATAAAACATCAAATTCATTACATAATAAGCGCGCTTGGGCTAAATATTCAGGGTGATAAAAACGCATCCCCCCTGCCCCTTGCACGATAGGTTCAAGAATCAAGGCAGCAATAGTTTGATGATTTTTTTCTAAACATTGTCGTAATGGCAGAATATCGTCTTCATGCCATGGTTGATCAAAGGCAATTTCTGGCTGCGGAATAAAAAATTGTTGCGCCAATATGCTACTGAACAGGTGATGCATGCCTGTGGTGGGATCACATAACGACATCGCGCCAATAGTATCGCCATGGTAGCCACGTTTTAAGGCGACTAACTGGCTCTTTTCAGCCTTGCCTCGCGCTTGCTGATATTGAATGGCCATTTTCACCGCAACTTCTACGGCGACTGAACCTGAATCTGAAAAGAAGACCTTATCCAGCCCTTCAGGTGTCAGCTGTACTAATTTTTGCGCTAAATTAATCGCTGGCTCATGGGTTAAGCCACCAAACATCACATGCGACATTTTGTGCGCTTGATCGCAAATCGCCGCCACCAGCTTAGGATGACTATAACCGTGAATAGTACTCCACCAAGAAGACATGCCATCAATGAGCTGGCTGCCATCGGCTAAGGTCAGATAGACCCCACTGGCGCTAGCGACAGGCCATACCGCTTGCTCTCTCTTTGCCATAGAGCTCTCTTTCATAGAAGAGTAGGGATGCCAGATATGCTGGTGATCATAGGCCAGCGCGGCTTCTGTTGAGCTTTGAAAATCAAAATCAGGGGCTAATGTGGGATTCTTTATACTACTCATTTAGATTTTGTCCTCGAAAGCTCATTTTCTATCAGTTCGCTGAAAATCATCATTAGTAAACCAAGGCACTTTAACTTGGTTGACTGATTTATTCCCTGCATTATGATGCCCTCTATCCATTAAGTCGAGTTTGGGATTAATCCAATAGCATGTCTTGGCATCAACGTATTCAATTAGCGATTCAACAGCGTAAAGAAGATAATCTTTGGCGCCAGCGTATCAATTTAGCCAGCCCACAGGATGCGCGAATTGTACTCGATGGCCAAACGCTATTGAATTTCTCCAGTAATGACTATTTAGGCTTAGCCCAGCAGTCTGAATCTTTGATCTCTGGCGCAAAAGCTTGGGGCATGGGCAGTGGTGCTTCACATCTGGTCTGTGGTCATAGTAATGCCCACCAGCAATTAGAGCACGCCTTGGCGAAATCAGTTGGCTACCCAAGAGCGCTACTGTTTGCCAATGGTTATATGGCTAATCTCGCTATTTTACAGACGCTATCAAAGCGTCAAGACTTCCTCTATCAAGATAAATTAAATCACGCCTCGTTAATCGATGGTGGCTTGCTCAGCAATAGCCAGATGCGCCGCTATCGTCATAATGATGTCCAGCATTTAGAGCATTTTTTACAAACTCATCAAATACAAGATTCAGCACAAGGCTCAACACAAGGTACAGCTAAAGACTCCTTATCACTGGTTGCCACGGATGCTGTTTTCAGCATGGACGGAGATCAAGCGCCACTAGCCGAGTTATCAACATTATGCCGCCAACATAATGCGCTATTAATGGTGGATGATGCTCATGGCTTCGCCGTATTAGGTGATGGCACGCATACCGGAAGCTTGGCCCAGCAAGGCTTGAAAGCCGATGATGTCGATATCTACATGGGTACCCTTGGCAAGGGCTTAGGAGGTTATGGGGCCTTTGTCGCAGGTTCTGAGGAAATGATTGAGTACCTTATTCAATTTGCCCGCCCCTATATTTATACCACTGCCCTACCGGCAGCGTTGGCCAGTGCCATGATAGACAATCTAGCCATAGTAATGAGTGGTGAAAGGCAGCGAGTATTAGCGGCTAATATCACCTATTTCCGCCAACAGGCCCAATCACTAGTACTGGATATCATGCCATCCACTACGGCCATCCAGCCATTAATGATTGGAGATGATGCCGAGGCGCTGGCCCTAAGTCTCAAATTAAAACGTGCAGGCATATTAGTAACTGCCATTCGTCCCCCGACGGTGGCAAAAGGCAGTGCTCGATTACGCATAACGTTAACCGCCAGCCATACTGAACAGGATATTGATTATTTATTAGCCACTTTAAGCGCTAATATGCATCCTGATACGGAGTCTCGTTATGGCGCTTGAATTTGCTTATTCTTCTGAATGCGAAGCCTCTCAAACACAGGATAGTCAAGTATGGGTATGGTTCCCAGGCTGGGGTTTTAAAGCAGAGGTTTTTAACGAACTTGCACACAGGCTGCCAGGACAACACTATTGGTATCGCTGGTCTGATTGTGAAACCTTTGATCAAGCAGTCACTGAGGTATGTGAGCACTTACCTAATAATGCCATACTAGTCGGTTGGTCTTTAGGTGGCGCTTTGGCTGAGGCGGTTGCCCATCAACACCCTGCTCCCGCAGCACTGATTACTCTCGCGACGCCACCTAAGTTTTGTCGGGCTAAACAATGGCCTTACGGTATGCCGCAAGATCGATTTGATGGTTTTGTTTCTGCCTTAGACAAAAATGCAGTTAAAACCCAATCACGATTTTTAGCCCTTAACGTTCAGGGGACTGAAAAACCGAAAGCAATTATCCGCTATCTGGCCCACCAGCAGCTAGATCCTAGCGCTGCCTTGGCGCGTCAGTTATTATGGTTAGACCAATATGATTTTACCGCAATGGATAAAGCCGCTTGCCTTTGTTTGCATCTATTTGCTGAACACGATGCACTTGTAGCACCACCCCACAGTCATGGCCAAGGCCACTTCGAGCTAATCTCAGGCGCTTGTCATGCCCTCTTTATTCAGCAGCCAGAAGTTATTCAGGAACACATTTTAGACGTTTATGCCCAACTCAACTTTGCCAAGAAAAAAGCAGCAAGTCGCTAGTCAATTCAATCGTGCCGCCAAGACTTATGATGGTGCTGCGCGCATTCAGCATTTCTCCGCATTAGAATTAGCCCAGCAATTACAGCTTATACAAGATGCTAATCATTCTGCTATAGAAGGTACTTGGTTAGACCTAGGCTGTGGTACTGGCTTTGCTGTTCCGACACTTATTCGCCAAGGTGCTAAGCAGGTGGTTGGCGCTGACCTTGCTCATAGTATGTGCTTGGCGAGTGAAGAAAAGCTACACAATTTGCCTTTCAATGCGATCACTTGCGACGCAGAGAACCTGCCTTTTGCTAAACACAGCTTTGACGGAATTTATTCCAACTTAATGGTTCAATGGAGTGAGCAATTAAGAGATTTATTTTACGAAGCACAGCGTGTATTAAAGCCCGGAGGTTTATTCGCTTTTGCCACGCTGGGGCCACGAACCATGTTCGAATTAAAACAAGCTTGGCAGCAGGTTGATCCTTATACCCATGTAAATCAGTTTGATAACAAGACTGACCTTGCCTCTGTATGCGAAGAGTTTTTTGATATCGAAAGTATTCAGCAGCAAGACGTAGTTCAAAATCACCCTAGCCTAACGTCATTATTAAAAGAACTGAAAGCGATTGGTGCCACCAATGTTAATTCTGGCCGTCGCCCAGGGTTGGGCGGTCGTGAGCGTTTACGAAAATTAGAACAGGCTTATCGTCAGCAATCTGACAGCTTACCTTTAACCTACGACTTAATCTGGGTGATTGCCCGAAAAAGACTCTCGTATATAGAGATGAGTAATGAATAAAATATTTATAACGGGTACCGATACTGACGCCGGCAAAACCTTAGTCGCAACAACCTTACTGTATAAAGCCCAAGCACAAGGCCTTAGCTGTTTTGGCCTTAAGCCCATCGCAGCAGGCTGCGAGTGGTCGCATGTAGAGCAGGCTCAGGGTGAGTGGCATAACGATGATGCGCTATTATTACAAGCCGCTAGCCAGCCCGCTCAAGCCTATAGCACCCACAACCCATTTGCCTTTCCTCAAGCGATTGCTCCGCATATTGCAGCAACGCTGAATGATCAACAATTGAGTGTAGAAACAGTCTTAAGCGCCTGTAAAGACGGCTTACAGCAGAACGTTGACTTTCACCTAATTGAAGGCGCTGGCGGCTGGTTAGTACCGTTAAACGATAACGAGACACTTGCTGATCTGGCACAGCAACTGGCCAACAAACAAGGCTATAAAATAGTACTCGTAGTCGGTATGAAACTAGGCTGTATTAACCACGCCCTGCTTACTCAACAGTTAATACTCAGCTCTGGGTTAGAACTTGTTGGCTGGATCGCCAACAATATTGACCCTGAGATGAGCGAGCAGGAAGCCAATTTTGAATACTTACAAGGGCATATAAAAGCCCCCTGCTTAGGCAGAGTCCCTTATAGCCCTAATATCGCGGCTAAAGACCTGATTCATCACCTTGAGCTACCTCTTTAATACGAATATTGAAATAAGAAACCTAGCCATGTTATGTTTACGTTAACGTAAACCTATAAGATAAATTCATACTATAAACCTGGCTGGCTAATTCAATGACTTCTTCTGCAATTTGGGCTCCCTCATTATCGCGTATTGCCGACAGCAATATGCAAGACTTTCTATTGCAAGCAAATAGTCTAATCCAACAGAGAAACCTAGACCAGCAGAAAAACCCTGCTAAAGAGTTAGCCAACTACCCTCAATTGCATCAGTGGTCTATCGACGAGCCAGCTCTATTTTGGTCTTTAGTTTGGCAATATAGCGAGCTAGTGCCAGCATTAGAAAAACCTATTACTGATCGTGAGCAACTTAAACAGGTACTAAAACCTGGCAAAGAATTCTTTGATAGCCAGTGGTTCTGCCAGCTAGAAATGAATTTCGCAGAAAACCTGTTACAGCGCCGTGATGATGCCATTGCCCTCATATCCTGTGGTGAACCTAGCCTAAATAAAGGTCAAGATCGCAGCCTAAGCTATCAAGCACTGTATGATCAGGTGGCAAAGCTGGCTCACAGTTTAAAGGCCATGGGAGTTGTGCAAGGTGATCGAGTTGCCGCGTTTATGCCGAATACTCAAGAAACAGTTGTCGCGATGCTAGCAACCACCAGCATTGGCGCTATCTGGTCTTCTTGCTCACCTGATTTTGGTTTACAGGGAGTTATTGATCGTTTTGGTCAAATTGAGCCCAAAGTATTATTTACCAGTGATGGCTATTTTTACGGTGGTAAGACGTTAGATTCTTTAACCAAGGTTGAAAATATCTGCCGCCAACTCAACGGTTTAGAGCAGGTTGTCGTCATTCCACACACTGGGCTGGGCCAAACAGACGACATCGCCATTTCTAGCTTATCTAGCCTGCCTGATGTAGTGGTAAGTACTTGGCAGCAGGCATTGAGTAATGACTGTGAAGAGATTGAGTTTAACCGCCTGCCTTTTAACCACCCGCTTTACATCATGTACAGCTCAGGTACGACAGGAGTACCTAAATGTATCGTGCACAGCGCAGGCGGAACCCTAATTCAGCATGCGAAAGAACTGCGCCTGCATACTGATGTAAAGCGCGAGGATACTATTTTTTATTATTCGACCTGTGGCTGGATGATGTGGAACTGGCTGGTATCCAGTTTGAGTATCGGCGCAACCGTTGTGCTTTACGACGGCTCCCCTTTTTACCCTAATGGTCATTGTTTATGGCAGATGGCTGAAAAACATAAGGTCTCTATCTTTGGTACCAGTGCCAAGTACTTAGCCGCGTTAGAAAAAGTAGATATTAAGCCCAAAGATGATTATGACCTTAGTCGACTCAAAGCAGTGCTATCTACAGGCTCTCCGCTATCTCATGAAAGTTTTGATTATGTTTATCGTGATATTAAGCAGGATGTTTGTTTATCGTCCATTTCTGGCGGTACCGATATAATTTCTTGCTTCGCACTCGGCAACCCAATACTGCCCGTTTATCGAGGCGAATTGCAGTGCTTAGGTTTGGGTATGGCTGTGGATATCTTTGATGATCAGCAGCAGTCATTACGGCAAGAAAAAGGCGAACTGGTATGTACGCAACCTTTTCCTTCTTGCCCTATTAAGTTTTGGCAGGATCCAGACAATAAAAAGTTCCAACAAGCTTATTTTAACCAGTTCGAGCATATTTGGGCTCACGGAGATTATGGCGAGATCACAGTTAATGGCGGGCTGATTATTCATGGCCGCTCAGATGCAGTACTCAACCCTGGTGGCGTGCGTATTGGCACCGCAGAGATCTATCGCCAAGTAGAGCAACTTGATCAGGTAACCGAGTCCATTGCGATTGGCCAGCAATGGCAAGATGATGTGCGTGTCGTTCTGTTTGTTATCTTACAATCTGGCTTACAGCTTAATGCAGAGTTAGAGCGCTTAATTCGCCAACAGATTCGCAGCCATACAACCCCAAGACATGTACCCGCTAAAATTATTCAGGTTGCTGATATTCCCCGTACTATTTCTGGAAAAATTGTCGAGCTGGCCGTGCGCAAAATTGTTCATAACGAAGTCGTGAAGAATACCGATGCACTGAAAAACCCAGCAGCACTCGATTTGTATAAAAACTTACCAGATCTGCAAGTTTAGCTATAATTTATTCATCAGCGGTGTTTAAGCACCTTGAGTAGCATTCTTTCGAAGAAGGTAATATGACGGCAACTAGCAGTATTGATATCAAGCAGTTACAGGGATTTATACCTTTTGATTACCTAACGACTGCCTGCATTAACGACTTGGCAAGCCAGTTTCGAGCCCATCAATTAGAAAAAGGCAAGATCCTATTTAAGCGCGGCAGTGAGGACCCAGAGTGCCATTTTCTTATTACTGGCGAAGTTGATCTTGCCGACGAAGATTTTAATATCAATAAAATCACCTCTGGCAGTGACGATAATTACCTTGCTCTTGATAATAGCTCGCAAATTCATCGCACTTCAGCCATTACCACAACACCTTGCCAACTTTATAGCATCAACCGTGACTACCTTGATCTAGTCACCACCTGGTCACAGCTATCAGAAGACTTAGAAGAACAAGACCCTGACTTCGATGACCCAGAAGGCCTAGACTGGATGGATGCGCTATTACGCTCGCCACTTTTTGCCCAAATACCCGCCGCTAATATCCAAAAACTATTGGTACGCTTCAACGAAAGAGAAGTCACTATTGGTGAAGTTATTATTAAAGAAAACGACCACGGCGAAGATTTTTACGTCATTAAAGATGGCCGCGCCGTCGTTACGCAAGGGGATGGCCACAAAGAAAAAACAGTCGCCGCTATTCAAACAGGTGATTGTTTTGGCGAAGATGCTTTAATCGCCGAAAGCGTGCGCAATGCAACGGTCACCATGGCCAGCAATGGTTCCCTCATGGTTTTAGGAAAACAAGATTTTGATGAGTTATTAAAGAAGCCCATCATTAAATCTATAACCATGGAGGAGCTGCATATTCAAATGGATGAAGGTGATTCTGGTACGGTATTGATCGATGTCCGCCGTCCGCAAGAATTCCGGCATGATCGTTTAAAAGGCAGTGATAATGTTCCACTGAATCATTTACGTGAAAAATTAAAAACCATGAACCACGATTTTCATTATGTTGTCTGCTGCGATGGCGGAAGACGCAGTGAAGTCGCTGCTTACATCATGACCGAATCAGGTTTTAACGCTGTTTGTTTAACTCGTTAACTAAGTTTGCTACCCTGTGGCTCTTGATTCGTCACATTTTTATTTGCCATGCCCTACGCTATTTTCTCTCGTTTTACTTCCCTATCAAAATACTTACTCATCACCGCCATTTTAGGCGGTTGTGCTTCGGTAACGATTGACTACTTTGAACTAGACCAACTATTTGGTCCTATTAATCCTCCTGATCGTACCGTTCAGCAAGATTCGATGCCAGGGCAAGCATACTTACACGACATTCAGCCCCTTATTGATAAGCGCTGCGTAGTCTGCCATGGCTGTTACGATGCCCCTTGCCAATTAAAGCTGTCCTCCCCAGCTGGTATCGAGCGTGGCGCCAGCAAGGCTTTGGTCTATAACGGCACCCGAATGACAACAAGCCAACCGACTCGCTTGGGAATCGATGGTAATAGCATCGATGAGTGGCGAATGAAAGGCTTTTTCAATGTGCTTAACGAACGCAATCAAAATGCGGATATTAATTTAGAACGCAGCCTGATTTATAAATTTTTAAAATTAAAGCAACAGCATCCATTACCGGATGAACGAATTTTAGATGATGATTTTTCTTTAGGTCTCGACCGTGAGCAGCAGTGCGCCACCATCGATGAGTTTGCCTATTTTTCCGATGATGAACCCTTATGGGGCATGCCATATGGTTTACCTGCGTTAGCAGATGATGAGCATAACCGTTTAGTTGAATGGTTAAAGCAAGGCTCTCCTATGGTTACCCAGCAACAAATTCCTACAGCGATAAGCCAACAAGTTAAGACTTGGGAAACGTATTTAAACCAGAGTTCATTAAAACACCAACTCAGCAGTCGCTATATTTACGAACATTTATTTTTAGCAAATATCTATTTTTCTAAGCAGCCTTTATTTACTAAAGCAAAAGAGAGCATTAAACCTGAACACTATTTTAAACTGGTACGCTCAGAAACACCTTCCCCACAACCGATTAAGATTATTGCGACTCGTCGCCCTTACGACGATCCTAAAGTCGATCAATTCTATTACCGTTTACAACCAGTTGAGGAATCTATTGTCGCCAAAGCACATCTACCTTATGCGTTTAACCAGCAGCGTTTAGATTGGATTAAAAAGCTGTTTATCACCCCTGCTTACGAGGTTAATAGCCTTCCTAGCTATGAAGCTAAAGTTAATGCAAACCCTCTAGCTACCTTCAAAGCGATTCCTATGGTTTCTCGTTATCGCTTTATGCTAGAAGAGGCTGAGTTTACTATTATGGGCTTTATTAAAGGCCCAGTGTGTCGCGGCCAAGTAGCATTAAATGTTATTGATGATCATTTTTGGGTTACGTTTGTTGATCCTGAAAAGCAATCGAGCCCAGCTTATAATAAATTTTTAGCTGAACATAAAAATAACTTAAGCCTACCTAGAAGAAGTAAATCAAATACAGGAACGATCAGCTCGTGGTCAGCATTATCTAAAACGCATAAAAGATATTTAAATGATAAAAGCAAAGCCATTAATAAAGCATTTGCGACGCATACGGATTCCACTCTGAACTATATTTGGGATGGCGATAAAAAGAACCCTAATGCCGCACTAACGATCTTCCGCCATTTTGATAGCTCGACCGTGATAAAAGGTCTAGTCGGACAAAATCCAAAAACTGCTTGGGTAATTGATTACCCATTATTAGAACGTATCCATTATTTGCTCGTTGCTGAGTTTGACGTTTACGGGAATATGGGCCACCAGCTAGTCACCCGTTTATATATGGACTTTCTACGTATGGAAGGTGAATTTAATTTTTTGACGTTATTGCCACAAGACGAACGCCTTAAGCTAGCAGATTATTGGTATCGAGATACTAGCAGCAATGTGAAGCAACACCTTATTAATGATGAAGCCCAAATCGTACACGAGGCTAGAATTCCCTATCATACGGAACAGCCGAAAATTGAATTATTTAGCATGTTAAAAGAAAAGCTGGCTGCTGTAATGAGCAATGAGCACGATATATACAATTCTAATACACCTTTTGAACACAGTGCTTTGCTATCAAATATTAATCGTATACGAGGTGAGCAGGCTAATTTAATGCCTGAGATATCTCTCATAACGCTAATCAATAATCTTGGCCAGCAACAAGTGTATACCTTGATGCGTAATAGTGGTCATAGCAATATATCGAGCTTATTGTTAGAAGATATGAACCGATTACCAGAAGAAGATTATTTAACCATCGTATCCGGTATCGTGGGCAGCTATCCGAGCGTTTTATTTAGAGTTAATGAATTTCGCTTGCAGCAGTTTGTCGAAAAAATTACGACGTTAGAAGATGAAGACGATTATAGTGAACTGTTAGATCAATTTGCGATTCGCCGCAGCGATAAGAATTTTTGGCGAAGTAGTGATGAATTACATACTTGGTTTGATAAAAATCAACCACTACAATCAGGCCTGCTGGATTATAATCGCTTAGAGAACCGTTGATTGTTTGTAACTATTCAGCGGTTTCATAAACCGATTCATGATTGGGTATTTGTTCCACAAAACGGCGTAAATACGGTCCCTGTAGCCTTAGTTCGGCTCCTGCCTCGCATATTTGCTCCACAATTACCCAATAATGAATCTTCTTCTGTCTTAAATTGAACCATCTGAATAATTACGATTGTTTTTAATAACGAATTTAAGACGCCGTTTGCGCTGAGATAAACTGGGCCGTTCTAAGGTCCATTGTAGCCAGATGCTGAGCAAACCAGGTTGGAAATTCATTCTTTAAATAACCAGCTACCTTAGTTAAATCTTTATGGTTACTAAGTTGCTGTATGATCATGTCGAGTTCCATTAAAACTCTATCGTGCTCTTGCTTATGCACTTGATAAGGAGGGAAAGAATACGCCCTCATTTCCCGCTCTTCATGAGAGAAGTGTTCTTTACAATGTATTTGCAATAGCCCTAAACTCTTTTCAACCGCACTGACATCTCCTAGTTCATAATGTTTTTCAACGTCATTCACCAGCTCAGCCGCAAGCTGATGATCTTGATTCATAAAATCTAATGCAAGGTGTGGTAATTCATCAAATTTTATCATAATCAATTCTCAATTAGGCAGTTGTTAATCATTACAGATTATTGAGCAATCGACATTGACTTGAATCAGACTGAACCCCTCTATACACTATAGATTACAACAATAACTTCTCACCCCTAGGAATTTCTCATGAAATTACGCTCTTTAATGCTAATACTTATTAGTGCTCTTTTTACTGCTTGCGCGTCTCAAACAGCAATGGATTACAAGCAATCAGATTCTGTTAGCCTTAGCCAATATAAGAGCTTTTCTATTAAGCCTCTCGATATTAAAGGACACGATACGAAGGTTGAATCAGTTCTTGAGATTGGTATTAAGTCTGCTTTAGAAAGCCGGGGCTTAACCTATTTAGAAAGTAATGCCGATATAGAAGTACAATATGCTGGCGGCGTTAAATCTACCCAAGCGGTCGATTTGAAACCAGTAAGCGTTGGTTCTGCGGTCTACACCAGCCATGATGTAGTATCACAAACTCGCGCAACCTTAGTAATCAATATTCAAGATACAAAGACGAATGAAAATGTTTGGAGAAGTTCAGGGTCTCGTGCCATTGGTGAAGGTAAGGTTCCTCAGGCTAAAATTAATAGCAGCCTTGAAAAGATTTTCCAAAACTTCAAATAAGGGTTAGTTTTTTATTCCTGTTTATTAAGCCCAATTAGCGATCATGCCTTTTTCAAAAACTTGCTGCGATGCTAATTGGCGCTCATAGATGAATATATTGCTCACCGGAAAATTCAGTTCTTTTCCCAATCGGTGAGCCAAAGAATGCATAATCTTTTCAGATAAATCCTTACTCAATACCTCAGGCATTAGCAGCTCAACTAAAATCGGGTGCGAATGACTTGGCTGGGTTTCCGCAACCTCACCCTTGGCAATATAGTGATTGGCTGCGGTTATTTGCCAACTTAATGATAATTGCGCCTGCTCTATTCTTACGTCTCTTGATATACCACTACTCAATGCCTGCATAACCTGCTTCATATCTAGGTTTTCAGAAAGTGGTAGTGAGCTAATACGAATAATGGGCATTTGGACATCCTTTTAATCTAATCTACTTTAAGTTTAGATAAGATCTTTTAATGCGCAATTTTGAAGTATTCTAAATAGTCCTTTTCAAAGCGCTTAGCCTCTTTCTCATCCAGCCAGTTCATCATACGCTGGCGATTCTTCGCCTTGATGACTTCCTTGGCGATGAATTGGTCTAAAGCCTGAATAATCTTTAAACCTGCATCATTACGTGTACAAGCAACATAAGCCGCACTGTAGCGGGGAAAGTCTTTGATGGTTAAATGCACGACCTTAGCGCTATCCTGATTCATTACTTTGTCGAAATAAGCACTTACCCATGGATATTCCAACATGACATCAATCCGCCCACTGAGTAGCATTTTATATAACTGGCGACTACCAAACTGACCTGAAGACTGAACAATATTATTACCCTCACTCATTGCTTTTGACAAGATACTGTCAATTTTTTCGCCATAAGAACGCTGGGAAACAATGCCAAGAACACCGCTATTATTCGCAATGTAGTTGCCAATATTAAGCGACTCTCGGCCCTTAAACTCTGCTTCCCACATATCCGCGCGCATCAGTACCCTTACCACTGGAGTGATTAACCCTGCTTGGGTAAAATATGCATAGTTCTCACGCTCGGACGTTTTCAAAGCACTAGGATGACAAACTAGCTGCTCCTTTAACCCTATTTGATGCCAGACTCTCGCCGGGGTCATAATTTGATTGCTATGCTGGTAATTCGATAGCACTTGTTGAGCGTCTTTGAGGTATTCATCAGCAATACCATGTCCCTGATATTCACCGTCTAAAATATGAATGGGTGCGTAGGGGATAATACTCCATACCACCTCTTGCTTAATGTTCTGCCCTGTATTGGATGCAGCAGTAGAATCAGCTTGTGAGCTGAATGTGGATGTCAGAATAAGAAGTAACAGAAATAGGCGCATGAAGTTCGTAACAAAAGGGCTAGGTCATACAGCTTAACAGAGAGTTTACCGAGTTAGTCCTAATGCATTAATTTTAATCAAAAAAAGCCCTGCCGTTAATACAACGACAGAGCTTTTTTGAATCTAACTCAAGCGATTAAAGCTTGTCAGATTCGTCTGCTAGGTACTTAGCAACGCCTTCTGGAGAAGCGTCCATACCCTTGTCGCCTTTGTTCCAGCCAGCAGGACAAACTTCGCCGTGCTCTTCGTGGAACTGTAGAGCTTCAACTAAACGTACTAGCTCATCCATGTTACGACCTAATGGAAGATCGTTGATGATCTGTGAACGAACCATACCTTCTTTGTCGATGATGAATGCGCCACGTAGTGCTACGCCGCCTTCAGTTTCAACGTCGTATGCTTTAACAATACCGTGATCGATGTCAGCAGCCAAAGTGTACTTAACAGCGCCGATGCCGCCTTGATTGATTGGAGTATTTCTCCAAGCGTTGTGAGTGAAGTGAGAATCGATAGAAACACCGATTACTTCAACACCTAGCTTTTTGAAAGTATCCATGCGGTGATCCAAAGCGATCAACTCAGAAGGACATACGAAAGTGAAATCTAATGGGTAGAAAAATACGATACCGTACTTACCATTAATCGTTTCTGATAAAGAAAACTCATCAACGATAGTGCCGTTACCTAGTACTGCAGGAACTGTGAAATCTGGGGCTTTTTTACCAACTAATACGCTCATATGAGAATCTCCATAAATGAGGGGGGTTTACTAATGCACTAAGCATTAGATCGGGTTATTAATGGCGATAATAATACCCTGCTCACCTTATAAATCCTACTGCTACCATGGGTTATTTATTGAAAAAGATGGAGCCAAGTGCCCTGCTCCATTATCATGACTGCAACCCTGACTAAAATAAGAAGAAGGATCGGTTAAAAAACGTGCGCTTACTTAACTCCAAGCTAGCTTTAGCCGTCTTGCTTTCAATGCTTGCCCACAGCTTATTATTCTTATTCGAGAAGCCGCCAGAGCCCTATCTTTCTCAGCATTCTATTATTCATGCTCGCCTTGATAAACAAGATAGAGAACTGGCTCAGCACGAGCAAACTGGCCAAATTGCTCAGCAGCATAATGAACAAATTTCACAAGCGAGTGACCCGTCTCGCGCCGCAGAAGATCAACCGCTTAAGCAAGAAGCCTCCAAGGCAAAAGAAAAAAGCCAAGATAAAGAAGTTATCAGCAGCCAAAGCAAGAGTGAAAACAAAACAGTTGCTGAGCCTATTGAAGAAGCCCCCGAAGTTGCTACTCCTGAAACGGAAGTTGAAGAGCTGATAGAGAAAACAGAGGTGGTTGCTACCGTCGCTAAGACTCAGCAAGACAGCCAAATCAGCAGTGATAGTCGCGCTCAAGTGGAGGCACTAAAAGGCAGTGAAGACCCTACCTATACGTCTTACCGCAGAGTATTGACTCAGTACCTTTTCCAACGACTAGCAGCCAACGCCGACTATCAAGGCACTGTGCGCCTAAAAATAAAGCTGCAATACGGCTCTGTTGCGACCAGCGTTAAAATTATTCAATCCAGCGGCAATCTAGAAATCGATAGCTGGGCAAAAAGAGCCGCACTGGCAGCCAACCCCTACCCTAAAATTCCAAAAGAGATCGGCTCTACTTTCGAGTTTTCTCCGACCCTACAACTTGGCCAACCCTAAATGCGCTACCAATCACTGTTCCTCGATAAAGAAAACCATCAACTCCATCTCATGCACATTAGCCAACCTGGGCACAATGGCATACCGATACTGATGGTTCATGGCATGGTCGAAGACGGGCGAATTTTCTATCATAAGAGCGGCAAAGGGCTTGGCAGCTATATGGCTCAGCAAGGCTATGATGTCTATGTTGCGGATTTACGAGGTATGGGATTAAGTACACCAAAAGTGAATGAAGACAGCATTCATGGTCAGACTGAAACCATACAGCAAGATATCCCTGCATTGATTCGCTTTATTTTAGAGCATAGCGGCCATAATAAACTGCACCTAATGGCCCATTCTTGGGGCGGAGTGTATATTAATTCGAGCTTATTATTTCAACCAGGCTTGATCCCTCATATTATCTCTTCTACCTTTTTCGGCAGCAAACGCACAGTTAGGGTACGAACATTCGAGCGCTATTTAAAAATCGATTTAATTTGGAATCGTTTATCGTTAGCCGCAAGTAGGCGTAAAGGTTTTTTACCGGCTATTAGTTATAAGCTGGGTTCGGAAAATGAAAGTCATAAAACCCATCGTCAGTGCGTCGACTGGGTGAGAAATGATGCTTGGATTGATAGTGATGGTGGTTTTGATTATGGCGCCGCAGCGAAGAAAACGACTCTGCCAACAACACTGCATATTGCCGCCATACGTGATATCAGCATGGGTCATCGCTTTGATGTAAAAGCTTTTATGAAAGAATCTGGCCCCCATAAAGCCGATTACCAGCTATTAGCTAAGAAGCATGGTAACTCACTCGATTATGATCACATCAATATGCTTACCGCACCTGAATGTGTGAGTGACCACTTCCCGACTATTATTGACTGGGTCAAAAAACAAGAAATTTAGCGAGTATTTTCTTGCAGGTACACTAATCGGCAGGATAGCCGATTTGCACGAGCCTGCCCGCAGGGTGGACTACATGGATGCAGGACATAAAAAAAGGCCACCCTTACGTAAATAAGGATGACCTTTTTTTAGAACAAACCGACTTACTGAGTAAGTCGGTCTAACAAGTTTCGATTAAGAGAACTGGTTAGAAGTGTTCTTAGCGCCGCCTGCTTTCAAAGCGTTTTCGCCAGCAAAGTATTCTTTGTGGTCGTCGCCCATGTCTGAACCAGACATGTTCTGGTGCTTAACGCAAGCGATGCCTTGACGGATCTCTTTACGCTGTACGCCAGCAACATAACCAAGCATACCAGCTTCACCGAAGTATTCTTTAGCCAAGTTATCAACAGACAATGCAGTCGTGTGATAAGTAGGAAGAGTAATCAAGTGATGGAATACGTTCGCTTCACGAGCTGTATCAGCTTGGAAAGTCTTGATGCGAGCATCAGCAACTGCAGACAAAGCAGAGTCGTCATATTCAGCAGACATTAGCTTAGTACGATCGTATGCAGAAACGTCTTCACCAGCTTCAACCATTGCGTCAAAAGTCTGTTGACGGAAGTTCAACGTCCAGTTGAAAGATGGGCTGTTGTTATAAACAAGCTTAGCATCTGGGTGAACTTTACGAACGTCGTCCATCATGCCAGCGATTTCGCTAACAGTTGGAACTGCAGTTTCGATCCAAAGCATGTCAGCACCAGCATTGATAGCACCGATACAATCGAATACGCAACGCTCATGGCCAGTACCTTGACGGAACTGATATAGACCAGAAGGTAGACGCTTAGGACGTACTAGCTTACCGTCACGGTTAAATACAACATCGCCTTCGTTCATGTCAGCAACGTTGATTTCTTCAACATCTAGGTAAGAGTTGTAGATATCACCAGAATCGCCTTTTTCTTTAACAACAGCGATTTCTTTAGTAAGACCAGCACCTTCAGAGTCAGTACGAGCAACGATGATACCGTTGTCGATGCCTAGCTCTAGGAAAGCGTAACGCAAAGCGCGGATTTTAGAATGGAAGTCAGCGTGAGGAACAGTTACTTTACCGTCCTGGTGACCACATTGCTTTTCATCAGCAACTTGGTTTTCGATCTGAAGTGCACAAGCACCTGCTTCGATCATTTGCTTAGCCATCAAGTAAGTCGCTTCAGCGTTACCAAAACCAGCATCGATATCAGCAATGATAGGTACGATGTGAGTCTGGTGAGCGTCGATCTTAGCTTGAACAGCAGCTTTATCGCCAGCAGCAGCTGCGTCTAGTTCACGGAAAAGACCGCCTAGTTCACGAGCGTCAGCTTGACGTAGGAATGTGTACAATTCTTTAACCAAAGAAGCAACAGAAGTCTTCTCGTGCATAGATTGGTCAGGAAGAGGACCGAACTCAGAACGTAGAGCAGCAACCATCCAACCAGAAAGGTATAGGTATTTACGTTCAGTAGTACCGAAGTGCTTCTTAATCGCGATCAACTTCTGTTGACCAACGAAACCGTGCCAGCAACCTAAAGACTGAGTGTACTTAGTCTTATCTTTGTCGAAAGCAGCCATGTCAGCATTCATGATGTCTGCTGTGTACTGAGCTACTTCTAGGCCAGTTTTGAATTTGTTCTGAGCGCGCATGCGAGCTACAGATTCTGGGCTGATTGTTTCCCAAGGGCTACCAGCAGCGTCGATTACTGCAGATGCGGTTTTGATATCGTCTTGATAAGCTGACATGTGTCAATCCTTCAATAATGTGAGTGGGGGTTGGTGCCAAACTCGTAGCGTGTCTCAATTCACCAAACCTTTTTGCTACGATGCGTATAGTAGATAGATTCGCACCATAATTGAAATTAATAAGGTGTATATCTAATATTCATTTGCTGAATGGAACTTCTCCCCTACTTCTACTTATTTTTTCTGACACTCCTGTCGACGCTTATCGATTTTACAGCGAATTTTGCGCTGTAGTTTCATCATGCCTTTATGGTAACCACCTTCATCTGTGACTTGCTGACGAATAGTGGCAATTTTTGTATCAAGCAGTTTTTCTTCACGAGCTGAAAATTTGAACATTTTGTCTCGCGGAACTTCACGACTGTTCTTCTCTACTTCGCGGTACAGCATATTCAGTTTGATGAACAAATCTTCACGTAAAAACTGACCGACTTCAGGAGGTATCGTATCCACACGAGAAACCACTTGCAGTGTCATCTGCGAAATGGGGTAATCAACAATAGAGCCATGCTTTAAACCAGCGCCTAAATTAAACATGTTATAGCCAACCAAAGGCGCCATAATCACATCAGCATCGGCTAAATTATAGGCTCCAGCAGCTGCTGCTGTATTTTTTCCTTGAACAATCTTCATACCAAAAGCATCAAACAAGCCTTTTTGCGAGACATCAGTATTAACGACAGCAGCTTTACCTTTAAAAGTGCGTTTTAACGTCGGCTTTTTACCTTCGTGAGTAAATAGATAATTAGCACCAATCGGAATGACACCGACGATATGATAGTCCCCTTGCTGCATTTTTTTATGCGCATGAGTGCTGGCTAATACCTGCATCAGATACTTCATGTGCTTACGGCTAGGCACACCACCTAGTGCTTCTATCGAACCCGTGAAATCATTAAATTGCTTCGCTTGCGCACCACTCATGATGCTGGTATCGCACTCCCCAGACTTTAACTTATCAACAACTACTTGTTCATCGGTATAAGCCTCAACATGCATAGTAATGCCGTAATGCTTCATACGTAACGCTTGATCAACGGTGGAGGTATAGATAGGACCTTGCTTACCTAAAACATCCCAGACACAGGTCATCCGTGGCGGAATTTCGCCATCAATTAACATGTGAGAGTAGAGTTTTTTCAGCGCCCGTATACGAGATTGCAAGGTACGCCCTTGATCCATTGAGCGCGCACGCAGTTCGTCATCGGTGAGTTTTTTGGCAACTGCAACATTTGAAATCAATCCGCAAGAAAAGCAGAGTGACAATGTGAGCAGCAGCGATGAGAATTTTTTCATTATTATTATCCCTAATCGGTACTATCCAGGCGCTAGCATAACGATTAATGTTACTACTAGCACCCTTTACCTAGGGATATGATGAATAAAAGGATAAACCAATAAAGAACAATCGTTTAATAATTTAATTATTGAATCGGTGTTGCGGTTAAGTTGGTGGTTAGATCTAAATTTTGCATTACCACTCCATAAAATACAGTTTGCGGTGTCGCTACATTAGGGTGTTTCAATTGCACCGCATCAATATTGAGTTCTTTAAAAGAGACATTCCCCTGCACGGCAAATCCTAGTGGTCGTAATGTTTTCTGTGCAGCATCAGGAGATGCTATATAAACATAGCTATCACGAGCACTGCTATCATAAATAAGCTCATCACCTAAGTTACCTGCAACCCCATTAGCATCAGTACCTGTAGATTTTTTTAATACCTTAGTTTCGAATACATCGATATTTAGATTAGCCTGAAGGCCATAATCATTGCTGTCTGTGGTGCCAGTACCATCATTAGTACTGTAATTGTCAAAAATTATCTGGGTCCCAGTATCATTGATGTATTCACCTGGGCTGTTTTCAGTGCGGTTATTTTCCCAAGTTAAACGATTTCGTGCGATAGCAGTACCATCAGTCGTCGTTCCCGCATTTGCAAATGCGGCCTTAAGGGAAACCGTCATACCTTGCTCACCACGATCTTCAAATCGCCCTACTCCAGAACAACCATCCCCAGCTGCATTTAAACTACCCCCAACACAAACCTGACCAGCGCCACCTGGCATAATTGCCAGCAATGAGTTCTTCTCAAAGCGCTCGAGCTTCACCCTACCCAAACTTGTTCCAGTTTCTTTATTTCCCCAGCGCAGGTTGGTAATATCCATCGTACTCCACTGCTCACCACGGTTAATTTTTAAACCATCCCCTTCAACGTCAAAGGTAATATCCCGCAAGTGGATATCGTAATTCACCCCTGTCGCCCAAATACCTTCACCGTTTTCATCGATCGATAAACCGATGTTAGAGTTACTAAAGAAATAATCACCATCGATGCGAATACCACCGCCAGAGGCCCCTCCGGCAGTAATTTCAGTGAAACCATCAATGTCAAAATCCATCGCCTGATAGACTTCAAGTGAAAGCAACAATTCAGCGCCGCCCTGTAACGGTGCTGTTTTATTGCCAACCCGTAAACCATCAATACTATAAGAGCCCTTTAAATCAGAAATACCAATAGCAATTTTTTTATCCCGTACGTCAATAGTTGTATTCGCCGAGCCAAAAGATTGAATGCCACTAAATACAACCAAGCGACCATCGTCGATATAAGATAATTCCGCATTGGTTAAATTCCACTGAGTGGCCAAGCTCAAACCTTCACTAGTCGGGGTTTGATCAAAATAAAAACTTTCTGCGTAGCTTTTTATTTGATCAGGCATGGCTGCGAAATCAGGCTGACGAATGCCTGGGTATAACTGAAAGCGGTTATAACGATTGTTGGCACTGTTACCAGCATCTATATAATCACTTAATAAAAACTCCAACTCGATCGAGCCGATGGGTTTAGAGCTATCACCAATTAAAATGGTTCCTGCTTTAAACGATCCATCCATTTGATCAAAGCCAATCGCTAGGTGATCAGACTCCACATCCAGCGTTAGATTGGTAAGATTAACTGATCCACTAAAGTCTCCCATAAATAAATCGTTCCCTTCACCAACAGAATCGTAATCAGTGAAACGAACATAATTATCAGTATCAGAGAGAATACTTACCTGAGAATGAAAGGTTAATCCCTCGTCGCCATAACGGCCGCCAGCAAAAATTTGCGCATTAGCCGATAGTGCTAAATCACCTGCCAACTCTCCTAAACTCACCCCTGCTAAACTTAAAGCACCGGTAGAGAATGAGAAGTCAAAATTATCCATACCAATATCTAAGCCCGTGCGAATAAAGCCCTTACTATTATCAATGGCATCATATTCAAAGGTAAAATTATCGACACTGGCGTTGTAACCAATATTATCAAAAGACATAGAATGACCATTGGTTTTCCAGATCATATCCGCATTTGAAATACCAACAGTGAAGCTCCCTTCAAGGCCACCGCCCGCCATGCCTTTAATATTAAAATTAGTAACCGCTTCATAATTCAAAGTGAAGTCACCAAAGCTCGCAGCAGAATTATTTATCCGAATGCCATCAATATGCATTTGGGTTGGTTTTATATCTGACTGAACTCGAAGCGTACCATCTTCTGATACATCCATAATATAAGTTCGGCTAGCAACCTCATCGACATTCGTTTGTGAAGAGAAACGTAAGCCTTCGATACTTAAATCATTTCCATCATCGGTATAAGTTAATGAGCCAATATTTAATAACTGACTTTGTTCTATGGTTAAACCCGCTTGCCCCTGTACACCGGATAGAGATGCATCATCCAAAGCCTTTAAGGCAAAACTTGAGGTCGAAAGAGATAAGCCAATAAGTAGCAGCTGTGTATTTAAAGGTTTGATATTTAAAAGCTTAGAATTTAATAATTTCATATAGACCTCCCTCATGGATTTCCAGTTGGAAATAATAAGAGATTGCCCTGTAAACTAATATCTCCATCAATTTTCACATTAAAAATATCGGTTTGATTAAAGCCTACATCGGTTGGCCGAGCCGTACTACTATTCGCTAAGGTATAACTTACATTGGTGTATTTAATAGTATTCGGTAAACCAATCTCCAATACATCACCATTAAAAGCTGCACCATCGCTCGTACCATTACCATCGTCATCAAACCCTGAGTTGATGGTTCGGGTTTTTAACGTCATACCTTCAAAAGAGAAGCGTCCACGAATATTATCTAATACCAACCAGCCAGAGTTCACGCCATCACCAGCATTAACGGCTATACGCGCACCACAACGCTTATCCGTTGAAGCCGTTGTACAATTTTTTTGCCAGACAGCAGGGTTTGAAGCATCTGCAGCATTATTTAAAGGGCCACCCGTTTCATTAATCGTAATATCACCAGTTAAATATACCCCTCCCTGACCGAGTATATTTTTCAGTTCATCTTCCGCTAAAGGCTCTAAAGCAATAACGCAAGGAAAATAAATCAGAGCGAATACATTCATTATTATTTTTTTCATATGCCTACTCCCTGTTTATAAATCGTGGCTTTTAACTTCTAGGTATTGAATTTGGAGGTTACTTATTGTTGTACTGCCAAAACTTTGCCCGCCAACCGATACATTGCCGATATAGGTATTAGAGGCTGGGCCAGTAGTATAGTAATCGTTTAATTCTGTATACCCAGCAGTGCCAGAGTCACAACCACCAGTACCATTTGTTGATGCGCATTTTCCTTCTAGCGTTCCAACCTCAAAAATAAAATTACCCGTAGAATCTACTTCAAAAGTAACTGGCTGATATTCACCTTGGCCTAACTCGAGCTCAATGCTGACATTTTGAAAACTGACTGTTTCACCGCAATTTAGCCCCGTAGAATCGCAAGCAAAGAACTCAATATTAGGAGTATAAACATTCAGAGCAAGCTCACCTTCCATACGGCCATTTCCACCCCAAAGTCGGATATAAGAACCATCAATCGAAAGACTTTCAATATGATTTTCTAACGACTGATGACTAACCCCATCAATTTCAAGATCAAACCGTATTCCCATATCTGGTCGTTCAGATAATCGACTTCCATTTAATATAGTCGGTGCCGAAAATTCAAAGACTGCTTTGTCTGTTACCCCCACATCAAGGTCATTACCGTCTCTTAATTCTAAATTAAAGGGATTGGTTAAACGCCCAATGTTTACCGGGTTATTATCAATATTCGTCCCTTGGTCACTACCTGAACCAGCAATATAAAATTGAGATATTCCTAATACCACAGGCTTATTATCTGAACTCTGTAAACCACTGATCTCGAAGGTTCCACCGCCATTAACAGCTTCACCACCATTAAAAATGAAATCTTCTAAAACGATACCAATACCTGCACCGTCTACATTACCAAGATGCTTATCTGTTAACATCTCTAGATCTGAGTAGCTGAGCTGTGAGAATAATATTATGGACATAACAGCATTGGTTTTTAAGGAAACTAGTTTCATACTAATGGCCTCCAAAATAAGGGTCTGCATAACGAGTTCGAACTCGTTTCGTCCCTAACAACGCTTGTTCTAGTGTTACCTCTAAGCCACCATTTGGAACATTTAAAAAAGCTCCTGCTGTCGCTTTCGTCGATGTACTACCATCAACCCAAGTTATTTGCTTTGTTTGAAAGCCCAAGAAAAGACCTTCAGAAAAATCAAAACTGCCATCGTTTTGTTTTTTACCAACATCAAGTGAATTATAGGTATTCAAATCAAAACACACGTCAATTCCTGCTGCTTCACAACCCCCTGCAGTTATCTCAGCTTTTCCACAACTGAAGAAGCCATTATCAACACAGTTAAGACCGCCAATTCCTAAACCCGCCGCAGCCCATAAAACAAATTTATCGCCGCCACTTGTGGGAACGATATCAAATGTTTCACCATTCTTTATACCTATTTCAGTCGCTCTAATGTTGTTAGGCGTTCCATCACTATTCACCAAAACAGCATTCGCTTCAATTGGGCTATTGCCCAACAAGGCTGCAGTTAAATCAGCTAATCCATTATCAGCATTGGATAGACCATCCGCAGTATCTCGAATATCAATATTGATATTCCCAGTGAGTGATTGAATACTTCCAGACAAAACTCCCTTAGCCCCGCCAAAACCTAAGCGAACACCTACAAGATCTTGTTTTCCCGCATTATCTTCAAAGGCTAATTCAATGAAGGGGTCTTTAATCTCAAACGGCACTATCTTGCCATCACTATCAATACTACCTAGTGCAAAATCGTTGATTTTAATATCTGAGCCGGGGGTACCATCTCGGGTATAGTTGCCTAACTCTAACAAATCTGAATTTAGCGAAGTCTTAACATCAAGCCCTAAAGTAAGCTTGGTAAAATCCAGTCCATTCGCTGCAGACCTATCGATATTCATAAAAGCTTGGCCTGTCATTTCAGACAACTCGCCTTCTTCAATAGGAATCAGTTGAGCCTGTAATAAACCAGGAATAAAGATGAGTAGTAAAAAAAAATTGGAGAATGTATTTAGCATTTTTCACCATTAGAAGGCGTTATATTTTTTATTATAAGCCCCCAACTTTTATATCTAGGGTGCTAGCTATTGCCTATTTAATAGATAAAAAATATAAGAAAAAAGTAAATTATTTGATTTTAAAACCAGCGTACCGCAATTAGATAAATTGGATTATTTATAGCTATTAAATCTTAAAAAAGGAGAAACCAATGTTCTATTTTATGAAACATTAGTGCAAACAAAAATGATATTTTGTTATTAGAAAGGGTTTTTATATTATTATAATTTTAACATTAAATGGCAAACACTTGTTTATATTTATATCGTAAAGATAATGAATATCATATATGAGGTTTACAATTTTTGAGGGTATAACACAGAATACTTAGATTCGTTTCCCTTGGGACATGAAGCTAAGTTAAGCAGATTCTATTGTTAAAGGTGGTTAGAAACCTTTAACAAGCTACAAACCAAGCCTCGCTATTTGTGAGGCTTTTTTTTGGCTGTTGTTTACAGGTGATGCATGTTGGTTTATGTGCTGTATTAAGAGTGTCTTCA
>ERZ1027231.63-NODE-63-length-73621-cov-36.473412_pt1 | contig 73621 bp, 87 predicted proteins | sample MGYA00520866_ERZ1027231 | MGnify/ENA primary metagenome ERZ1027231 (study PRJEB33311, sample SAMEA4378411) | marine metagenome | biome: Marine biome; feature: Fjord; material: Water | collected 2014-07-20T08:00:00Z/2014-07-... | depth 75 m ...
TGGCCGTACTGTAGGCGCTGGTGTTGTTGGTAAAGTAATCGCTTAATCGATTCTTTAGCTTCATCGCTAGAAATTCTTGTTGTTAAGTATTGACGCGAGAATTAGTCGAAAATAATTTAATAAGCGTAAGCTGTTGATTATTTAAGACTTTATAGCAAGAAAGGTCTCCTTCCCTAGCTGGGAATGAGGCCTTTCTTTTTGTGCGCTTGACACTTTTTAATCAGAAGCATACAATTCGCCTCCCTTTTCGAAGGGTGTTCGGCTGCATCTAACATTAATTGGAGACTGGAACGAATGCAAAATCAAAGTATCCGTATCCGTTTGAAAGCATTTGACCATCGCCTGATCGATTCTTCGACTCAAGAGATTGTTGAAACTGCTAAACGTACAGGCGCTCAGGTTCGTGGTCCTATTCCACTGCCTACTCGCAAAGAACGCTTTACAGTATTGGTTTCACCACACGTCAACAAAGACGCTCGTGATCAGTATGAAATCCGTACACATAAGCGCATGCTTGACATTGTTGAGCCAACTGAAAAGACAGTTGATGCGTTAATGAAGCTTGATTTGGCTGCCGGTGTGGAAGTTCAAATTAGCTTAGGTTAATTATTGGGCAATAATGCTTAATAAATAATCAGACACAGGTCTTGTGTAACGCTCATTGAAGTCTTATGACGGATTTGGAGCGGCCATAGCGGGTATCAGCCCCCTACACTAGAGGAAAGTATTATGACGATAGGTTTAGTCGGCAAGAAAGCTGGCATGACCCGAGTTTTTTCTGAGGATGGTCAAGCTATCCCAGTAACAGTAATTGAAGTTCCGACTCAATTAGTTACACAGATTAAAACTCAAGAAACTGATGGCTACCAAGCTATTCAGGTTACTTATGGTGAGAAGAAAGCTTCTCGCGTTTCAAAGCCAGCAGCTGGTCACTTCGCTAAAGCGGGTGTTCAAGCAGGTCGTGGTCTTTGTGAATTCCGTACTGAAGAAGAGTTTACTGTAGGCGCTGAGCTTACTGTTTCTCGTTTTGAAGATGGACAGAAAGTAGATGTAACCGGTACCTCTAAAGGTAAAGGTTTTCAAGGTGGTGTTAAGCGTTGGAATTTCCAAATGCAAGATGCTACACACGGTAACTCATTGTCTCACCGTGCACCTGGTTCAATCGGTCAGTGTCAAACTCCTGGTCGTGTTTGGAAAGGTAAGAAAATGGCAGGTCACATGGGTTCTGAGCAGTCAACTACTCAAAATCTAGAGATCATTCGCGTAGATGCTGAGCGTGGCTTATTGTTGGTTAAAGGTGCAGTACCCGGCGCTACCGGCGGTGATCTGATCGTTAAACCAGCTGTTAAAGTTAAGCGCTAGGAGAACAACTATGGAACTGACAACAAACAGTGGTGCCACTGTATCTGTTTCCGAAGTTGCTTTCGGTCGCGAATACAATGAATCATTAGTACATCAGGTTGTTACGGCATACCTGTCTACTGCTCGTCAAGGTACTAAAGCCCAGAAAAACCGCGCAGCTGTAAGCGGCGGTGGTGCTAAGCCTTGGCGTCAAAAAGGTACTGGCCGAGCTCGTGCTGGTACATCTCGTGGTCCTATCTGGCGCAAAGGTGGTGTTACATTCGCCGCTAGCCCTCGTAGCTTCGAGCAAAAAGTAAACAAAAAAATGTATCGTGCAGCGATGCAGAGCATTCTTTCTGAATTAGTTCGTCAAGATCGTTTGGTTGTTGCTGAAGAATTCACTATGGATTCTCACAAAACTAAAGACTTCGTTGCGAAGATGGAAGAGTTGCAGTTAAGCAACGTTCTAATCATTGCTGAAGATCTAGATGAAAAACTTTACTTAGCTTCTCGTAACGTTCCACACGTTGCAGTTACTGAAGCGGGTTCTGTTGATCCGGTAAGTCTTGTTGCCTTTAATAAAGTATTGGTAACAGTTTCTGCTCTTAAGAAATTAGAGGAGAACTTAGGATGAACCAGGAACGTATCTATCAAGTATTAATGGGTCCACGTATCTCTGAGAAAGCGACAGTTATCGCAGAGCAAGGTCAATACACCTTCGTGGTTGCTCCAGATGCAACAAAACCTGAAATTAAGAAAGCTGTTGAAGCGTTATTCGAAGTTAAAGTCGAAGGCGTTCAGGTTCTTAATCAAAAGGGCAAAACTAAGCGTACTGCACGCGGCATTGGCAAACGTAATGATGTGCGTAAAGCATACGTTACATTAGCTGCCGGTCAGGACATTGACTTCGCTGACGCGGAATAGGAGCTAGGGTAATGGCATTAGTAAAAACTAAACCGACTTCAGCTGGCCGTCGTCATCTGGTTAAGGTTGTAAACGCTGAACTTCACAAAGGTAAGCCATTCGCTGGTTTGCTAGAGAAGAAAAGTAAGAGTGGCGGTCGTAACAACAACGGTCGAATTACTACTCGTCATATTGGTGGTGGTCATAAGCAACACTACCGTATGGTTGACTTTAAGCGTAACAAGGACGGCATTCCAGCTGTTGTTGAACGTTTAGAGTATGATCCAAATCGCAGTGCTAACATCGCATTGTTGAAGTACCTAGACGGTGAGCGCCGCTACATTATCGCTCCTAAGGGTCTTTCAGCAGGTGATGAAGTCCGTTCTGGTGAAGATGCTCCTATTAAAATAGGTAGCTCTATGCCACTACGTAATGTTCCAGTAGGTAGTGTTATACACTGCATCGAATTGAAGCCTATGAAAGGTGCTCAAATCGCTCGTTCTGCTGGAACATCTGCTCAGCTTGTTGCTCGTGAAGGTACTTACTGCACCTTGCGTCTACGTTCTGGAGAAATGCGTAAAGTATTATCCGAATGTCGCGCTACTTTAGGTGAAGTAGGGAATAGCGAGCACAGCTTGCGCCAGCTTGGTAAAGCAGGTGCTTCACGCTGGAGAGGCGTACGTCCAACGGTTCGTGGTGTTGTTATGAACCCAGTTGATCACCCACATGGTGGTGGTGAAGGTCGTACATCGGGTGGTCGTCACCCAGTATCTCCGTGGGGCATGCCTACCAAGGGTTATAAAACTCGTTCGAATAAACGTACTGATAAACTTATCGTACGTCGTCGTTCGGCGAAGTAAATTTAAAAGAGGATTGAGCTGTGCCACGTTCATTGAAAAAAGGTCCTTTTATAGACCACCACTTGATGACAAAGGTAGAGACAGCGTTAGAATCGGGCGAAAAACGTCCGATTAAAACCTGGTCTCGACGCTCTACGATCTTTCCGGAGTTCGTAGGACTGACCATTGCCGTTCATAACGGCCGTCAACACGTGCCTGTTTTCGTTACTGAAGACATGGTTGGACATAAACTAGGCGAATTTTCTGTAACGCGTACCTATAAAGGTCACGTTGCGGATAAGAAAGCTAAACGTTAATAAAGGGGTTAATTGTATGTCTGAAGTAGCCGCTATATTACGTGGAGCTCAACTGTCTGCTCAAAAGGCACGTCTAGTTGCGGATCAAATCCGCGGAAAAAATGTATCTGAAGCGTTAACTATTCTTGAGTTTAGCCCTAAAAAGGGTGCTGACTTGATGAAGAAGGTATTAGAATCTGCCATCGCTAACGCCGAGCATAACGAAGGCGCTGACGTAGACGAGTTGAATGTTTCAACTGTTTTCGTTGACGAAGGTACTACCATGAAGCGCATACGTCCGCGTGCTAAGGGTCGTGCTGATCGTATATTGAAGCGTTCTTGTCACATCACTGTTAAAGTGTCTGAGAAATAGGGAGCCGAAGATGGGTCAGAAAGTACATCCTACTGGTATTCGTCTCGGTATCACCAAAGACCATAATAGTGTTTGGTATGCCGGTAGCGACAAATATGCAGATAACTTGTTAACTGATATCCAAGTACGTACTCTTATCGAGAAACGTCTTGTTAAAGCTTCAGTTAGTAAAGTAGTCATCGAACGTCCTTCGCAAAACGCGAAGGTTACTATTCACACTGCCCGTCCAGGTATTGTGATTGGTAAGAAAGGTGAAGACGTAGAAAAACTACGTAACGAAATCACTGAAATGATGGGTATTCCGGTACACATCAATATTGAAGAAATCCGCAAGCCGGATCTTGATGCGAAATTAGTAGCGCAAAGCGTTGCTAGCCAGCTAGAGCGTCGTATTATGTTCCGTCGTGCTATGAAGCGCGCCGTTCAGAATGCTATGCGTGGCGGTGCTGAAGGTATCAAGATTCAAGTTGGTGGCCGTTTAGGTGGTGCTGAGATCGCTCGTTCAGAGTGGTATCGTGAAGGACGTGTTCCTTTACACACACTACGTGCGGATATCGATTATGGTACTTGCGAAGCACATACTACTTACGGCGTTATCGGCGTAAAAGTATGGATCTTCAAAGGTGAAGTCTTGGGTGGTATCGAAGAAGTTCGAAACCGTGCTAAAAACCAAGGCAAAAAGAAAGGCGGCCGTTCATAGGGGTTTTTAACCATGTTGATGCCAAAACGTACAAAGTTCCGCAAAATGATGAAAGGCCGCAACCGTGGCCTGGCTCGCGGAAGTAAAGTGAGCTTCGGTGAGTATGGCCTTAAGGCTACTGGCCGAGGTCGCATTACAGCTCGTCAAATTGAAGCTGCGCGTCGTACAATGACTCGTAAAATCAAGCGTGGCGGGAAAATCTGGATTCGCATTTTTCCTGATAAGCCGATTACCAGCAAGCCTCTAGAGGTTCGTCAAGGTAAGGGTAAAGGTAATGTAGAGTACTGGGTATGCCAGATCCAACCAGGTCGTGTTTTATACGAAATGGAAGGTGTAAGTGAAGAATTAGCTCGTGAAGCGTTCGAACTTGCTGCGGCGAAATTGCCTATTGCTACAACATTCGTTAAACGGACGGTGATGTGATGACGGCGATCGAATTAAAAGATAAGTCAGTAGCTGAGTTGCAAACTCAGTTAGAAGAGCTATTGAGTGATCAATTTAAGTTGCGCATGCAGAAGTCTACTGGTCAGTTGGGTCAATCTCACCTAATCAAGCAGACTCGTCGCAACATAGCTCGCGTAAAAACCGTGCTGGCTCAGAAGGCAGGTGAATAATCATGAGTGAACAAACTACTGCACGCACCCTTACTGGTAAGGTTGTAAGCGATAAGATGGATCAAACCATCACTGTTCTTGTAGAGCGTCGTGTTCAGCACCCGATCTACAAGAAATTCGTGAAGCGTTCTACGAAAGTACACGCCCACGACGCTAACAACGAATGCCAAATTGGTGACGTGGTTACTGTTAAGGAATCCCGTCCTTTGTCGAAAACAAAGACTTGGACGTTGGTTACCGTTGATGAGCGCGCCGTTAAGGTTTAGCGCAGTTACTAGGAGCAAATGGCATGATCCAAACACAATCAATGCTGGATGTTGCTGATAACAGCGGCGCCAAACGTGTAATGTGTATTAAGGTTTTAGGCGGTTCACACCGTCGCTATGCCCGTATCGGCGACCTTATTAAGGTATCCGTTAAGGAAGCAATTCCACGCGGTAAAGTTAAGAAGGGTCAAGTACTTACAGCTGTTGTTGTTCGTACACGTAAAGGTGTTCGTCGTCCGGATGGTTCTATCATCCGTTTCGATACGAATTCTGCAGTATTATTAAATGCTTCAGATGCACCTATCGGTACCCGTATTTTTGGGCCAGTGACTCGTGAACTTCGATCTGAGAAGTTCATGAAGATCATTTCCCTAGCACCTGAAGTGTTATAGGGGAGAGATAGTATGTTAAAAATTCGTAGAGATGACGAAGTAATTGTTATTGCTGGCAAAGATAATGGTAAGCGAGGCAAAGTAGTTAAAGTACTTGCCGACAATCGTGTTATCATTAGCGGCATTAACATGGTGAAAAAACACCAAAAGCCTAACCCGCAGCAGCAGCAGCCAGGTGGCATCGTTGAAAAAGAAGCTGGAATTCAAGTTTCTAACGTTGCAATCTGGAATCCTAAGACTGAAAAAGCCGATCGTGTTGGCTTTAAAGTTGAAGGCGAGCAGAAAGTGCGTGTTTTCAAATCAACCGGCGAAGTAATCGCTTAAAGCAACTAGGAGAAAAAGATATGTCACGTTTGAAAGAACTGTACAAATCAGATGTAGTAGCCAAGTTGACTGAAGAGTTTGGTTACAAAAACGTTATGGAAGTGCCGCGCGTTACCAAAATCACCTTGAATATGGGTGTTGGTGAAGCGTTAGGCGATAAGAAGCTTCTTGATAATGCCGTTACTGATATGGAAGCAATGTCAGGTCAAAAAGCAGTTGTTACTAAGGCTCGTAAGTCTGTAGCAAGCTTTAAAGTACGTGACGGCTATCCCATTGGCTGTAAAGTAACCATGCGCGCAGATCGTATGTGGGAATTCCTAGATCGTCTAATCGACATCTCGCTTCCTCGTGTACGTGACTTCCGTGGCTTGAACGGTAAATCGTTCGACGGCCGTGGTAACTACAGCATGGGTGTGAAAGAGCAGATTATCTTTCCAGAAATCGAGTACGACAAGGTCGACAAGATTCGCGGTATGGATATCACTATCACAACTACAGCTAATACGAACGAAGAAGGTCATGCTTTATTGAAAGCATTGAACTTCCCGTTCCGTAACTAGGGGAAAGTCTCATGGCTAAGATCAGTATGAAACAGCGTGAAGCAAAGCGTGAGAAGCTAGTAGCTAAACATGCCGAGAAACGCGCTGCACTGAAGGCGATTATCTTAAACGTAGATTCTTCTGATGAAGATCGTTGGAGCGCGCAAATACAATTGCAAAAGCTTCCTCGTGATTCTTCTAAGAGCCGTTTACGTAACCGCTGCCAAATCACAGGTCGTCCACATGGCGTATACCGTAAATTCAAGCTTTCTCGTATTAAACTACGTGAAGAAGGCATGAAAGGTAACGTTCCTGGCCTGAAAAAAGCTAGTTGGTAAGCAATTCCGATTAGTGAAAGGGGGGTACTGTAATGGTGCTCCTTCTTTTATTAGTTTAGGGCGCTGTACAACAGAGGAAGAACAAATGAGTATGCAAGATCCCTTAGCGGACATGCTTACTCGTATTCGTAACGGCCAATTGGCTGGTCATGCGAATGTGAGTATGCCGTCTTCTAAGCTAAAAGTATCTGTAGCCCAGTTGCTACAGGATGAAGGTTATATCACTGCGTTTGCAGTTGAAGGCGATGCTAAACCAAGCCTGAATATAGACCTTAAGTATTACGAAGGTAAGCCAGTAATTGAGACTATCAAGCGTGTTAGTCGTCCTGGTTTACGTCAATACAAAGGCACAGTTAAACTACCTAAAGTAGAAGCTGGTCTTGGTGTTGCCATTGTATCCACGTCGAAAGGTGTAATGACTGATCGTGCAGCTCGTGCTCAAGGCATTGGCGGCGAAGTTATTGCTACCGTCTTCTAAGGGGATTTACAATGTCACGTATTGCAAAAGCTCCCGTAGCTATTCCGGCTGGTGTTGAAGTAACACTAGCGGAGTCTAAAATCGCTATCAAAGGCGGTAAAGGCACTCTAGAGTTGGATATCCATTCATCTGTAGAAATTAAACAAGAAGAGAACAATATTGTTTTCGCTCCAAAGAACGGTGATAAAGCAGCCATGGCTATGGCTGGTACTTTCCGTTCTTTAGTGAACAATATGGTTGTTGGCGTAACTCAAGGCTTCCAGAAGAAATTAGTTCTTCAGGGCGTTGGTTATCGTGCCAAAACTTCAGGAAAAGTCGTCAACCTAAGCTTAGGTTTCTCTCATCCAGTGGATTATGAGTTACCAGCAGGCATCAAAGTAGAAGTACCATCTCAAACTGAGATTGTTATTTCTGGTGCTGATAAGCAGCAGGTTGGTCAAGTGGCCGCAGAAATTCGTGGGTACCGTCCACCAGAGCCTTATAAAGGTAAAGGTGTTCGTTATGCTGATGAAAATGTGCGTCGCAAAGAAGCTAAGAAGAAATAAGGTCTAGGCTCATGAATGAGAAGAAAACAGCTCGTTTACGCCGTGCCCGTAAAACTCGCATGCGTATTCGCGAGAAGGGTACAGTGCGTCTATGTGTAAATCGTACACCAAGACACATTTACGCTCAGATTCTTTCTTCCAGTGGTGCTGAAGTATTAGCTACAGCCTCTACTGTTGAAGCAGATCTGCGTGCAACTGCTACTGGTAACGTCGAAGCGGCAACTAAAGTTGGTCAGCTAATTGCTGAGCGCGCTAAAGCTGCTGGTGTCACTAAGGTTGCTTTCGACCGCTCTGGTTTCCAATACCATGGTCGTGTTAAGGCCCTGGCTGATGCAGCCCGTTTGGGTGGCTTGGAATTCTAAGGGGTAGGAACAATGGCAAATAATGAACGCGTAGAGCGTAACGAAAGCGATCTGCAGGAAAAACTGGTTCAAGTGAACCGTGTTGCAAAAGTAGTAAAAGGTGGTCGTATATTCGGCTTCACTGCTTTGACTGTAGTTGGCGACGGAAATGGTAAGGTTGGTTTTGGTCGTGGTAAAGCACGCGAAGTACCAACTGCTATCCAAAAAGCAATGGATTCAGCTAAACGAAATATCATTCAAGTAGAATTGGATGGTACGACTTTGCAGTATCCTATTAAAGCACGCCACGGCGGTTCTAAGGTTTACATGCAGCCAGCATCTGAAGGTACTGGTATTATTGCCGGTGGTGCAATGCGTGCGGTTTTAGAAATGTGTGGTGTTAAGAACGTATTGGCAAAATGTTACGGGTCTACAAACCCAGTAAACGTTGTACGTGCAACTTTCAATGGCTTGAATCAAATGAAGTCACCTGAACAAGTTGCAGCCAAGCGTGGTAAATCCGTAGAAGATATTCTGGGGTAGGGCATCATGGCTAATAAAACCGTTAAGGTAACACAATTGCGTAGCTCAATCGGCAAATTGCCGAAGCATCGCGCGACCATTAAAGGTCTAGGCCTTCGTAAGATCGGTCACACTGTAGAGTTAGAAGATACTCCATCAGTACGTGGCATGATCAACAAGGTTCAATACATGCTTAAGGTAGAGGGATAATAAGATGCGTCTTAATGAACTCAGCCCTGGTAAAGGTGCTAAAACTGCACGTAAGCGTGTAGGTCGTGGTATCGGTTCAGGTCTTGGTAAGACTTGTGGCCGTGGTCACAAAGGACAAAAGTCTCGTTCAGGTGGTAAAGTTGCCCCTGGTTTCGAAGGTGGTCAAATGCCTTTGCAACGTCGCTTACCAAAATTTGGTTTTACTTCTCGTCAAGCTCAGTATACCGCTGAGATTCGTTTAAACGAATTGACGAAAGTAGAAGGCGACATCGTAGATTTAGCGGCTCTTAAAGCTGCAGATATCATCGGCGATAAGATTAAGCGTGCTCGCGTAATCTTGTCAGGTGAAATCAAACAAGCTGTTACTATCAAAGGTTTGAAAGTAACTAAAGGTGCTCAGGCAGCTATTGAAGCTGCCGGTGGGAAGATCGAGGACTAAATGGCTAAAGGCTCACTACCGCAAGGCATGCAAAGTGGATTAACCGAGCTCTGGACTCGGATCCGCTTCGTATTTCTAGCGATTATCGTATATCGAATCGGGGCACATATTCCTGTACCAGGAATTAACCCCGATCAATTAGCGCAGATGTTTGAACAGAACCAAGGTACTATCTTGAGTATGTTCAATATGTTTTCGGGTGGTGCATTAGAGCGCATGAGTATTCTTGCGCTTGGCATCATGCCGTACATTTCTGCTTCTATTATTATGCAATTGCTAACGGCAGTGAGCCCCCAGCTAGAACAGCTGAAGAAAGAAGGTGAAGCTGGTCGCCGCAAGATCACGCAGTATACGCGCTACGGCACGGTATTGCTGGCTACTATCCAGGCAACTGGTGTGTCAGTCGGTCTAGCGGGGCAGGGTATTACCTTTAGCTCTGGCATGGATTTCTATCTGGGAGCTATTCCGTCTTTCGTATGTGGTGCTGTATTCTTGATGTGGTTGGGTGAGCAAATCACCGAACGTGGCATCGGTAATGGCATCTCTATACTGATTTTCGCGGGTATCGTTGCAGGCTTGCCTGGCGCAATTGGTCAAAGTTTCGAATCAGCACGTCAAGGGGATTTAAATATCCTAGTGTTGTTAGGGATTGCGATCGTAGCAATTATGGTTGTTGCATTTGTTGTTTTCGTTGAACGAGGACAGCGTCGCATCACCATTAATTACGCTAAACGCCAGCAGGGCCGCAAAGTGTTTGCTGCACAGACAAGTCATTTACCATTGAAATTGAATATGGCTGGTGTTATTCCTGCTATTTTTGCATCAAGTCTGTTATTATTCCCCGCCTCGATCGGACAGTGGTTTGGTCAGAGTGAAGGAATGGAGTGGTTGCAGGATGTATCTTTAGCGTTAGGACCTAGTCAACCGCTATATATCGTACTGTTTGCAGCGGGTATCATCTTCTTCTGTTACTTCTACACGGCGTTGATGTTTAACCCGAAAGATGTAGCTGAAAACTTGAAGAAGTCTGGTGCCTTTATCCCAGGGATTCGTCCAGGGATACAAACTGCTAACTATATTGATGGTGTATTAGGTAAGTTGACATTGTTCGGCTCCTTATATATCGCAGCAGTGTGCTTAATGCCACAGATGCTTGTCGTCTTGGCTGATGTACCCTTCTATTTCGGTGGTACTTCGTTATTGATTGTTGTAGTGGTGGTGATGGACTTTATGTCCCAGGTGCAATCGCACTTGATGTCTCATCAGTACGAATCAGTGATGAAGAAATCAAATTTAAAGAATTTCGGTTCTGGTAGCGTTCCGCGCTAACAGGCTGACTTGATAGGAGATCGTCATGAAAGTACGTGCTTCTGTAAAAAAAATCTGCCGTAATTGTAAGACGATTCGTCGTAACGGTAGTGTGCGAGTGATCTGTACTGCAGATCCTAAGCATAAACAACGTCAAGGCTAATAATAGTCTTGACCCCTTGGTGGCGTTTAAGAATATCTGGCTTGCATTTTATGTGAGTTGCATATATTATTTTGCGCCCTTTATAAGCAAAAACTGATTGGAGTTAGACATGGCCCGTATCGCCGGTGTCAACATTCCTGATAACAAGCACGCGGTTATCTCTCTGACTTACGTATTTGGCGTAGGTCGTTCTACCGCGAAGCAGTTATGTGCTAGTACTGGAATTGCTGAAACGATTAAAATTGCTGATCTATCTGAAGAGCAACTTGATGAACTTCGTAACGAAGTTGGTCAGTTGACTGTTGAAGGTGATCTTCGTCGTGAAAAACAAATGAACATCAAGCGATTGATGGACATGGGTTGCTTCCGTGGCATTCGCCACCGTCGCAGTCTTCCAGTTCGTGGCCAACGCACTAAAACAAATGCGCGTACTCGTAAGGGTCCTCGCAAACCAATCCGTAGATAATACGGATTGGCTTTTAGTGTAGCTGCATTGTCATTGTTTAGGTTGCAGTGTTGATATTAAAAGTAGGAATTTAGAATATGGCTAAGCCAGGAAATTCTCGTACTAAGAAGAAAGTTAAAAAGCAGGTTGCGGACGGTATCGCCCACATTCATGCCTCTTTTAACAATACCATCGTAACGTTAACAGATCGCCAAGGTAATGCTCTTTCATGGGCAACTGCAGGTGGTTCTGGTTTCCGTGGTTCACGTAAGAGCACACCATTCGCTGCGCAGGTTGCTGCAGAGCGCGCTGGTGAAGCTGCTAAAGAATATGGATTAAAGAACCTTGATGTTGAAGTTAAGGGTCCTGGTCCAGGTCGTGAATCTGCGGTACGTGCATTAAATGCATGTGGTTACAAGATTAACAACATCACAGACGTGACGCCGATCCCTCATAATGGTTGTCGTCCGCCTAAGAAACGTCGTGTATAAGGAGACAGAATAGTGGCACGTTATATTGGTCCTAAATGTAAACTGTCTCGTCGCGAAGGCACTGACTTATTCCTTAAGAGCGGCGTTCGCGCTTTAGACTCTAAGTGTAAGCTAGAAACTAAGCCTGGCGTACACGGCGCTGGTCGTGGTCGTTTATCCGACTACGGTCTACAATTGCGTGAAAAGCAGAAAGTTCGTCGTTTATACGGTGTTCTGGAAAAGCAATTCCGCGGATATTACAAAGAAGCTGCACGTCGTAAAGGCGCTACAGGTGAAAACCTGCTTCAGTTGCTTGAATCTCGTCTAGATAACGTTGTTTATCGTATGGGCTTTGGTTCAACTCGTGCAGAATCTCGTCAGCTGGTATCACATAAAGCGATTACGGTTAACGGCACTGTCGTTAATGTTGCTTCTTTCATGGTTAAAAGCGGTGACGTTGTCGCTGTTCGTGAAAAAGCAAAGAACCAAGATCGTATTAAAAGTGCACTTGCTCTTGCTGGTAATCGTGGAGATTCTTCTTGGATCGACGCGAACGCTACTAAGATGGAAGGAACATTTAAATCTGTTCCTGAGCGCGCTGATTTACCAGCAGAGATCAACGAAAACCTAATTGTGGAACTTTACTCTAAATAATTAGAGCATTGTAAGGGGCAGCTATGCAGCGCGCAGTAAACGAATTTTTGACACCGCGTCATATTCAAGTTGAAGAAATGAGCAAGACTCATGCGAAAGTGACTCTTGAGCCACTGGAGCGTGGTTTCGGTCATACACTTGGCAACGCTTTGCGTCGAATATTGCTGTCCTCCATGCCAGGAGCGGCAATTGTAGAGGTAGAGATCGACGGTGTACTTCATGAGTACAGCACGATCGAAGGCGTACAAGAAGACGTAATTGAAATCTTGTTAAACCTTAAAGGTGTTGCAGTAAGGCTTCACGAACGTGATGAAGCCATTCTGACTCTAGTTAAATCTGGAGCCGGTGCAGTAACCGCTGCCGATATTCAACTGGATCACGGTGTTGAAATCGCTAACCCTGAGCATGTAATTGCTCATTTAGCGGCAGGCACCGAACTGAAGATGACGTTAAAAATCACTTCAGGTCGTGGTTATGAGACTGTTGAGTCTCGCAACCAAAACGATGAAGAAACGAAGGCGATTGGCAAATTGCAAATCGATGCGACTTATAGTCCAGTTCAGCGTATTTCATACAGTGTAGATAATGCACGTGTTGAACAGCGTACTGATCTAGATAAGTTGGTTATCGAATTGGAAACCAATGGTACTATCGATCCAGAAGAAGCGATTCGTCGTTCTGCTACAATTCTGCAGCAACAATTAGCAATATTTGTTGACCTGGAAAATGAGGAAGTAGTTGAGCAGCAGAAAGAAGAAGAGGAAATTGATCCTATCCTTCTGCGCCCAGTTGACGATTTAGAGTTAACTGTTCGTTCTGCAAACTGCCTAAAGGCCGAGAATATTTACTACATTGGTGATTTGATACAGCGCACTGAAGTTGAGCTGTTGAAGACTCCTAATTTGGGTAAGAAATCTCTGACTGAAATTAAAGACGTTCTTGCATCACGTGGTCTATCTCTAGGTATGCACCTAGAAAATTGGCCGCCAGCAAGTCTTCGAAACGACGACAAAGTGTTGGCTTAGTCTCTTGAGACTAAATCTAGCAGAGCGTTCAGTTAGTAAAGGAAATTAATCATGCGTCATCGTAAAAGTGGTCGCCACTTTAATCGTACCAGTTCGCATCGCCAAGCTATGTTTAAAAACATGGCTGTGTCTTTGTTCGAGCATGAAATCATTAAAACTACTTTGCCAAAAGCAAAAGAGTTACGTGGTGTTGCTGAGCCTTTGATTACATTGGCTAAAGTTGACTCCGTTGCAAATCGCCGTTTGGTTTTTGCACGTACTCGCAGTAAAGAAGCTGTTGGTAAGTTGTTTAATGAGTTGGGTCCTCGTTATGAAGCTCGTCCGGGTGGCTACATTCGCATTATGAAATGTGGCTTCCGTTCTGGTGATAATGCACCTATGGCTTACGTTGAATTAGTAGACCGTCCTGCTGTTGAAGCAGAAGACGTTGTTGAAGCAACAGAAGCTGGCGAAGAGTAAAATCTTTGTCATAAAAAAGCCCAGCTCTTGCTGGGCTTTTTTTTGCCTAAAATTTATGATTTGATTTTTTCGTGTAAATTATTCTCGGTACGATCTTTTGTAGCAGTATATAAAGGTTTAATAATGTTGAAACGTGATAATGCTTATGTAATTAAGCAAATGTTAGCTAGCTATCTAGGTGACTTGAAGTCTCAGCAGATATTGATTGGTCATGATAACTTCAGGTTTATCGAGGGTGGCCCAGCAGAGGCTGAGTGTATTGTATTTTTACATGGCACACTGGGTAATAAGAGCCAATGGCGAGGTTTGATGCATTTGCTTAGCAGTCAGTATCGAGTGATTGCACTGGATATTCCTGGCTTGGCATTGGGTTTAAAAAAAGCAGATGACCAGTATTCGCTAACAGATTTGGCCAATTATATTAATCGTTTCATAAATCATAAGAATATAGATTTTTCTAGTATCGTCGGCCACTCTATGGGAGCTAATGTCGCTTGCCGTTATCAGGCTCTTTATCCGCAAAAAATAACTTCGTTAGTTGTAAGCTCACTGGCAGGCTGGGAATTACTCTTTGATCAAATTTATTGGCACAAGTTTAGTGAATTTAAGCAATCTTTGGTATTTAACTCGTTGAGTGAATTTCAGCAGCTCGTTGATTCATTATTTTATCAACCACCTTATATGCCTGATATTTTACTTGAATTTCGGAAGAAAGAAGTTGAAAAGCATCGGCCGCAGCTTTTTAAAGTGCTTGATGATATTCAGAAAGATTTTCATTTGTTGGGGAAGGATTTAAAGACGTTATCTTGTCCCACGCTAGCAATTAATGGTGACAACGATGTGTTTGTGGGTCAGGGAGTGATTAATCGAGCGTCGCAATTATTACCTACAGTTAAAATGGTAAACTTCACTGAATGCGGACATGTGCCTTTTTTAGAATATCCAAAAAAGACACACTCAGTAATCAGCGAGTTTGTTTATCGACGAGGAGCCTCACTGAAACGCTTTAACCGTCCATTCTAGGTTGGCAATCTAGGTTGGTATGTTAGTTAAGTCATGAGCGCTTAATAGCCGCGCTCTAATAAAGGTTTCAAGAAAGTTGCTGTATGTGACTGAGTTGCTTCTGCCAGTTCTTCTGGGGTTCCTTCCGCGATGATATAGCCACCTTTCGATCCACCTTCTGGGCCGAGGTCGACAATCCAATCTGCAGTTTTAATTACATCAAGGTTATGTTCAATAACAACAACGGTATTGCCATGATCTCGTAGGCGATGCAGGACGGTTAATAATTGCTGAATATCTGCGAAGTGCAAGCCAGTCGTTGGTTCGTCCAAAATATACAGGGTATTACCGGTATCACGCTTGGATAATTCTTTCGCCAGTTTAACTCGCTGTGCTTCACCACCTGATAGCGTTGTCGCAGCTTGCCCTAATGTAATATAAGACAAGCCTACATCCATTAATGTTTGCAGCTTACGTGAGATAGCCGGTATAGCATCAAAGAACTCACGGGCATCTTCTACAGTAAGAGAAAGACACTCATGAATATTTTTCCCCTTATAGCGAATATCTAAAGTCTCACGATTATAACGCTGGCCTTTGCAAATATCACAAGGTACATAGACGTCGGCTAAGAAGTGCATCTCAACCTTAATTACGCCATCACCTTGGCAAGCTTCACAGCGCCCGCCTTTAACGTTAAACGAGAAGCGACCAACTTTATAACCACGACTGCGTGACTCTTGGGTACCAGCAAACAATTCACGAATAGGAGTAAATATTCCGGTATAGGTGGCGGGATTAGATCTTGGCGTACGACCAATAGGGCTTTGATCAATATCAACAACTTTGTCTAACTGATCCATGCCAGTGATCGATTCATAAGGAGCAGCCTTTAACGTGGTCGCGCCATTAAGCGCTGTCGCTGCTAAGGGATAAAGAGTACGGTTGATCAGGGTAGATTTGCCAGACCCCGATACACCCGTAACACAGGTTAATAATCCCAGTGGAATATTTAATTCAACACTATCAAGGTTATTACCGGTTGCCCCAGATAGCGTTAACAAACGCTCACTATCATAAATACTGCGCTCAGTTGGAATTTCAATTCTCTTTGCCCCAGTCAGGTATTGCCCCGTGATTGAGTTTTTATTATTAAACACTTGCTCGGGTGTGCCTTGGGCGACAATCTCGCCACCGTGAACACCAGCGCCAGGGCCAATATCAATTAGGTAATCAGCGCTACGAATAGCATCTTCGTCATGCTCAACCACGATTACTGTATTGCCAATGTCACGTAAGTGAACCAAGGTTTGTAATAAGCGATCGTTATCTCTCTGGTGTAAGCCAATAGAAGGCTCATCCAAAATATACATAACGCCCACGAGGCCAGCACCAATTTGTGAAGCTAAGCGAATACGTTGTGCTTCACCGCCAGACAAAGTATCTGAACTACGGTTTAAACTTAAATATTCTAAGCCGACATTAACTAAAAACTGCAAGCGGTCACGAATTTCTTTTAATATTTTCTCGGCAATTTTTTCTTTTTGACCACTGAACTCAAGCTGAGTGAAATATTGTTGTGCCTCATCAATTGGCAGAGCGGTACATTCATGAATAGTTTTATCGCCGATAAATACGTGGCGAGCCTCGGTGCGTAAACGCGAGCCTTTGCAGCTAGGGCAAGACTGTACACTTAAATACTTGGTTAGTTCTTCGCGTACCATTTGCGAATCAGTATCGTGGAAACGACGATCTAAATTCGGTAATACACCCTCAAAAATATGGGTTTTTAAAACCGTATCGCCACGACTGTTGACATAGTTGAAGCTGATCTCATCTTCACCACTGCCTTGTAGGATTAAATTCTGCTGCTTCTGAGTGAGTTTATTAAAGGCTTTGTCGATATCAAAGCCATAGTGTTCAGCCACTGAATTGAGCATCTGAAAATAATAAATACTGCGTCTATCCCAGCCACGAATAGCGCCTTCAGAAATCGATAAGCTCGGATCGGCAACAACCAGGTCTTGATCAAAATATTGCTTAACCCCCAATCCATCACAAGTACCGCAGGCACCTGCTGGATTGTTAAAAGAGAATAAGCGCGGTTCTAATTCAGAAAGACTATAGCCGCAATGTGGGCAAGAGAATTGAGATGAGAATAAAAGGCCATCGCTTTTATCATCATCCATCGGCATAACCAGTACCAGGCCGCCACTTAATTGCACGCAAGTTTCTAACGACTCGGCTAAACGTTGGGCTATCTCTGGACGAATTTTAAAGCGATCAACGACTACTTCAATCGTATGCTTCTTTTTCTTATCTAGCTCAGGGGTATCGTCTAGGTCGCAGACAAGGCCATTGATACGAACTCGAATAAAACCTTGAGCACGTAAGTTATCTAATACGTGTAAGTGCTCACCTTTTCGGTCCCTAACAACAGGAGCCAAAATCATCTGCTTACTTTCTTCTGGAAGAGACAGTACCTGATCAACCATCTGGCTGATTGTTTGGGCTTCTAAAGCAACATCGTGATCAGGGCACTTTGGTGTACCGACACGAGCAAATAGCAGTCTTAGGTAATCATAGATTTCTGTCACTGTGCCCACAGTAGAGCGCGGGTTGTGCGACGTTGATTTTTGTTCAATGGATATAGCTGGAGATAAGCCTTCAATATGATCGACGTCAGGCTTTTCCATCATCGATAGAAACTGGCGCGCGTAGGTTGAAAGCGATTCAACATAGCGGCGCTGGCCCTCGGCATACAGAGTATCAAAGGCCAAAGACGATTTGCCAGAGCCACTCAGGCCAGTAATGACGATGAGCTTATCACGGGGAATCTCAATATCGATATTTTTGAGATTGTGAGTGCGAGCACCCTGAACGATTATTTTATCCATCAAACAATTCTGACTTTAATCAAATGTAAAGTCAGAATTGTAAAGCAACTGAGCGAGGGGTAAAGGAATTAAACAGCGGTTTCGGGTACTAGATCTTCTAGATTATCTTTTGCCCAGTTAACCGCTTGAATTCGATTGGATACATCAATCTTTTTAAACAGATTGTAGATGTGAGTTTTAACTGTGTGCATGCTGACATTCAAGTGCTCAGCAATTTCAGTATTCGTTGCACCCGTCGAGGTCAGGTTAAGAATCTGTTTTTCTCGGCGGGTCAATAAATTAACATTATGAGTGATTTTACGTGGCTTACTGCGGGTGCGTTCAAGGTACTGAGCCATTAAGCGACGTGAAAGCCAGAACTCACCTTCGAACATGCCAGTAATACCTTTAACAAGCTGTTGTTGAGAGCTCTCTTTGTAAAAGATACCATTAACCATCGGCCAAGCCATTAAGCGCTCAACAGGACTGGTGGTTTGAGTATTAAAGAAGGCAACTTGTAGATCGCTACCCTGATCAAAAATTTGCTCTAGTAACTCTTGTAAGCGTTCTGGGCGAGCACATTCAGCATCGATAAGGGCCAATGTTTGACCATTAAACTCATTCCAGTCAGCACTCCACTCAGGGGTATTGATTAGCTGGCAGTCAATATTAGTACGCTGGTGTATAAAACCGATTAAGATGGAATTTTGTAGATTTTGCTGGCCAAAAAGAATGATACGGCGAGGAGATGAAGCGTGTTCCATATTACGGTCCTTGTAATGTTGATGAGCGTCCAGCCCGATTTACATAAGTTTACGCCATCTGCCTTAAAATGCCACAGCAGCAAGGCCTAAAAAGTGACATTTTAGAGTCAATTGTGACTAAAGTCCGCAGTTAAAAACAATGTCTAAGTATAAAGCATTAGTCCTGCTATTTATTGATAGTTTTGATGAAAAGAAAATAGTGCAGGGCCAATAAATTAATCTGCTAGAATAAGCCTCCAATTTTATCGTAATCATTTTAAATGTCCTCAGCATCTACTATTTCAGGCACAGAGAAACGTGCCATTGCCTCTTTAGCCTCTCTCTATGCTTTGCGTATGCTGGGCCTATTTATGGTCTTGCCCGTAATGGCAATTGCTGGCGCTGATTTTGAGGGGGCTACTCCAGAATTACTAGGTTTGGCAATTGGTGCCTATGGTTTAAGCCAAGCCTTATTACAAATTCCTGCGGGTGCGCTATCAGACTACTTCGGTCGTAAACCTATTATTGTGATTGGCTTACTAATTTTTGCTCTGGGTAGTTTTGTTGCCGCGAACGCCGATACCATTTATGGCATTATCTTCGGTCGATTTTTACAAGGTTGTGGTGCTATCGCCAGTGCGGTGATGGCTCTCGTATCTGATTTGACCCGTGAAGAGCATAGAATGAAAGCGATGGCGTCTATCGGTGCATCAATAGGACTTTCGTTTTCAGTCGCGCTCGTACTAGGGCCTGTGCTGGTTCACTTCGGTGGTTTGCAATTAATTTTTATTGTTACCGCTATATTGTCCCTAGCGGGTATCGCCTTGGTGCTGACCATGGTGCCGACCCCTGCACGTAAAAGACACCGAGATGGCAGTGCCATTGTTAGTGAAGTCTTTAAGCAGCTTGGCAATGGCCAATTATGGCCTCTCAATATTGGCATTTTCATTCTGCATGCCTTAATGGTTGCGATGTTTGTTTCAATACCACCACAGCTAGTACAAGCAGGGTTAACCCTTGATCAGCACGCTTGGCTATATCTGCCAGTATTATTAATCGCGTTTGTCTTAATGGTTCCATTTGTCATCGTCGCGGAAAAGAAAAAGCAGATGAAAGGCATTGTGATTGTTGCGCTAGGCATTATGATACTCGCCCTTATTTTGATGTCTCAGGCAATGGGTGTTTGGGCCTGGGCAATCGCGCTAGGTGTATTCTTTTGGGCTTTCAATATCATGGAAGCTACGCTGCCATCTTGGTTAAGCAAGGTCGCCCCGGCAGGTGCTAAAGGCAGTGCGATGGGCATCTATTCAACACTGCAGTTTTTGGGCGCTTTTGCTGGTGGTTTAATTGGCGGCTGGTTAAATAACCACTTCGGTATTGAAGGACTATTCCTTATACTGGCGGCTGCCGTTTTTGCATGGGCGATCTTGGTGATCGTCACACCAAAACCTGCACACCTGAATAGTGTGCGGGTCGATATTCAAAATCAAGGTGATGAAGGTCAGAGTACGCTCTATCTTGATGCCTTGATCAATCTTAGAGGGGTTGCTGATGCTATTTTAATAGCAGAAGAGCAAGCCATATATTTAAAAGTAGATGCCAGCGTTTTTGATTATCAACAAGCGATGGCAACCGTTAACTCATTGGGAGAATAAGATGGGCCGCAGTGTAAACAAAGTACAAATCATCGGTACGCTAGGGCGTGATCCGGAAATGAAATATCTACCAAGTGGTAGTGCGGTCGTAACGGTTAGCGTAGCAACAGATGAAAGCTACAACGATAAGAATTCAGGTCAGAAAGTTGAGAAAACTGAATGGCACCGCTTAACAGCTTTCGGTAAGTTGGCTGAAATTATCGGTCAGTATTTGAAGAAAGGTTCTAAAGCTTACTTCGAAGGTAAGTTACGTACCAACGAATATGAAAAAGATGGCATCAAGCGTTACTCAACTGAAATTGTTGTTAACGATATGATGATGCTTGATGGTCGCCCAGATGCGGGTGCAGGCCAAGGTTTTGCGAATACAGCGCCTATGGCTAACAACCCTTCTGCGGCAATGGGCCAGCAGCAAGGTGGTTTTGCTCCTCAGCAACAAGCTCAGCAGCCTGCTCAAGGTGGTTTTGCACCTCAACAGCAAGCTCAGCGTCCAGTTCAGCAGCCTGCGCAGCAGGGTGGTTTTGCTCCGCAAGGTCAGCCTCAGCAACAAGCTCAGCGTCCAGTTCAGCAGCCTGCACAACAGGGTGGTTTTGCACCTCAACAGCAGACTCAGCAACCTGCGCAACAAGGTGGTTTTGCTCCTCAAGGTCAGCCAGCTCAGCAGCCACAAGCCGCGCCACAGCCAGCGAACAACTTTGATAGCTTTGATGACGATATTCCGTTCTAGATTCTGTATCCTGTAATAGTGTAAAAATAAGTCATAAAGTAGACTCTAAGCCCAGTAATCACCTGGGCTTTTCTTTTTCTTACACCTTCTATGTTATCTTTTCTTACTTCTCCCTTGTTACGTATACAGGAGTGTAAAGAAAAGATGTCTGATTTTAATGTTGAAACACTTATTTTTGATAATGGTGAGCGCTATCCTGTTCTAATTGGCGAGGATGGAATGCCTCATTTTCATGTCACGCTTTGGGTGACTAGTAAGCTTCGCTTGAAAGGACTAGCTCAATCAACAATTACTAATAAGATCCGCCACATAAAGAGATTGTTGACTTGGGCAAGAAATCAACAAGTAGATTTATTTTCTCAATTCAAAGAAGGAAACTTTTTAAAGTTGCATGATATTGAGCAGTTAAAGACTTTTATATCTATCAATCTTCTACAGAAAAATCTCTTCAAAGCTACGCAAAGAAATAAAATTATTCTGTTTGACAAGGCTATTGTTAATCAACAATTCATTCCTACTAACGGAAGCTCTCATCAGAGCGATATGATTACTTCTATTGCAGATTATTTAGTATTTATTGCACAGTTAGCTACTCAGTTTAACCCTACACTTGAATCTAATCAGAACATCAATGAGATGGAAAGATTATTAAAATCATGTAAACCAAAAAATAAAAATAAGAAAAATGTTAATCGGAGTCTTTCTGTACCAGAGCAGTTGGTTACAGAGTTTATGAGTATTTCGCACTTTGATAATGTTAAAAATCCATTTGTAAACGAAGGGATTCGCTTTAGAAATCACCTTATGTTCTCGCTACTTGAAAGGTTGGGTTTGAGACGAGGTGAGATGCTATCTATGAAGTTAACTAATTTAGTTTTACATGGTTCTGAAAAAACCATAATGGTTACTCGTTCCCATGATGACGAATATGATAGTCGGAAAAGACAGCCAGTAGCTAAAACTAAGGAAAGACAATTAGCTATTAGTGACTCTCTAGCTGAAGAAATTAGTCTGTATATCAAAAAATATAGATCAAAAATCCCCAATTCTGGTAAACATCCGTATTTATTTGTTACTCATAAGGCTTCAGATACTCAAGGAAGACCGATTTCAGGATCAAGCTTTGATAATACAATTGTACCTACTATGAGATCTGTTGATGAGCGATTCTTAGTTATATATCCGCATTACTTTAGACATGACTGGAATGAGAGATTTTCAAATGCTGTGGATAAGATAAACAGAGAAGCTAAAAGTGAGAAAGAGAAGATAAGTCCAGATAAAGAAGCAAAGATGCGAAAGCACCAGATGGGACATAGCTTGGAAGAATCTGGTAATACCTATAACCAGAGGCATGTAGTGAGGAGAGCAAATGAGCTTGTGCTTATAGAACAGCAGGAACTTGAGGCTAGTAGGAAAGATTATGATGGGAAGTAGTTTATTAGAAGATAAGTCCGATAATAATAATTTTTATAAATATTCGAGAGATGGTTATGCATTCGACCAGGACTCTTGTTTATGGAAATTGAATAAAGATGTGACTATTAGCTTTCAGGAAGAAGTGCTGTCTTTAAATCCGAAATTATTGGAGGGGTTTAAACAAGCATTATCAAGATATGCTGAAGAGCTATCTGCTTCTCATGCTTCAAATATGTATATTAGATTTCAAAAATTTATACGGGATACGAAATGTGAACAGATAAATGTAAACAGTATCTTAAATTGGAGGTCACAGCTAGATGATACAAGTGAATGGTATTTAGGGACGCTCAGAGGGTTTTTAATTAGTTGGCATGATTTTGGATATTATGGTGTCTCAAAAAAAGTAGTAAAACTGCTCAATAAGATGACCTTGAAATGTAATCTTCGAGGCCTTGCTGTATCAAATAGATGTCCTTATACCGGTGCGTTAACACAAAATGAGCAATTTGCATTTCACAGCGAGCTTAATCGGTTGTTTTTAGGAGATCAAATATCAATAACTGAATTTGTGTACTTGTTATTATTGGAAGCTACAGCAAGAAGGCCCATTCAGTTAAGACAATTGAAAGGGCGGGATTTGATAAAAATAACTAGTAATGAAACTGGTGCTGTTAACTATTACTTGAATATACCTAGAGCAAAACAGCGTGATGGTGGGTTTAGGAAAACATTTAAATCCTTAGCAATAACAGAAGATATTTATCTGATTTTATTGAACCTAATTGAGAAAAATTTTAATAAGATAAAAAGAGAAATTGATGTTGATTTAATGCCTGATCAGAAGTCTGATTTGCCGATATTTATAGATTGGGAGTTATTGAAGATTTTCATTATGGAAGAGCATTATAATATTAATGATGAATTGTTTCATATTTCGACAACAGGGTTGGATAAGGAGTTAAAAAAAGTAGTAAGGGTTCAGCAATCGGTTAGTGAGCGTACTGGTGATATAATTCATATTTCTGCAGTAAGATTTAGAAGAACCCGCGGAACCAATTTGGGGAAGAAGGGAATTAGTGCATTCATTATTGCCGAAGCGTTAGACCATTCCGATACACAAAGTGTACAAGGCTATGTTGAAAGTACAGCTGAAACTGTTACTTATATTGATGAAGCAGTTGGCCGGCAGCTAGCACCTTTTGCTCAAGCATTTAAAGGAATTATAATTAGTGAGTTATCCAGCGGAGAGAGAGGAGATGATACATCTTCTTTTATTCCAAATAGAAAAAATGAAGTGGTTGGGAGTTGTGGTACGAATGACTTCTGCATAAAAGGATATGAATCCTGCTATGTCTGTGAGAAATTTAGACCATTGCTGGATGCGCCACATGAAAAATTTTTAGATGCATTGTATAAAGAAAAAAATGAACGATTAAAAGCAACAGGAAGTGAACAATATGCATCAACTAAAGATACTCTAATTATGGCTGTTGAATGGGTTGTTCAAAAATGTAATCTTATGAAGTCGGCTGGAGATGAAAAGTAATGGCTCGTAATACTAATGATTTTAAGTCGAAATCTAAAATAGAGTCAGAAAGAAAATTAGAAAATTTTATAGAGAATTCGAAGAATAATCTAACTGCTTTTGGGGTTGGTGTGTGGCAAGAAAATATTTGGTATGAATATAAGGGAAATAAAAAAGTAGTAGCTAGATTTTCAACAAATATGAAATCAAGTAATTCTTATAGCTATACCCCTATCTCAATGCCTTTACTAGATTTTGCAAAATCCTATATTAGATATCTTTATTCGGTGAAACCTATAATTAATTTGCAAAGGCATTTGGAGGCTATTCGTCTAGTGGAAGAGCAGCTGATTTTTGTTAAAGAGACATCTAATATACTTGAACTTGATGGCATTGTGCTAGAAGGCATTCCATTACTGATGATAAAATTGGGAATGGCTGATAGCTCTAAAACAATGATCGGTAATAGCTTAGAGGCACTCTTTGATTTTTTAAGGACGGAATTGATTACACCTGCCTTACCTCGCTGGAGCAACCCTTTTCCAAAACCTAAAGACTTATCAATATCTCTTGATAAAAATGGAAAAGAGCATCGTTCTGAAAAACTTCCTAGCGATGAAGTAATGATGCTTATGGCAGAGATGTTTTATAAAGGGCCTCAGCTAAGTGTTGAGGCTGAATATTTTTCAGCAATCCATGCGATATTAATGACAGCGCCCTCTCGGGGATCCGAGATAACTGCATTACCAGTAGATTGTTTAGTATGGGAAGAAGATCGGGCTGGGAATATGCGGCTAGGAATTCAATGGACTCCAGCTAAACATGGGAAAGCAGGGATTAAATGGGTCCCATCAGTGATGCAAGATATAGTTGTCGAGGCAATTAAAAGAATAAAGCGAATTAGTGAGCCTGCGAGGAAAGCCGCAAAATTTGCTGAAGACAATCCTGAACAATTTTGGATTCATAAAAATTGTATAACACCCAGTGGCTTCTCAATAGATGAACCATTGAATATTGATCAGATCAATGCAGCTGTATCAATGAATCACACAGTGTTTTCTAAACTTAAGAATGCAAAGTGGTCTAGAAATCTTTTGGAAGAAAATGGAGGTGCAATCACATATAGAGTATTAGGAAAGCAGCAGTACCACCTCTATAGGGATAAATTTCATCTTTGGCCTTATATTGATAAGAATAAAAACGTTAAGGTGTCTGAAGCGTTAGCGCTATTCAGACAAAGTGAGTTCAATGAAAAAATTAATGCCAGGATGTTTTCTTTTTATCCTTCAAATGTGGATGCAGTTAATAAGCGGTTTCTATCTATGAAAACGACTGCTCGTTATAGTAGTCTATGGGAGCGGCATGGTTTCAAATTATCAAATGGAGCCCCAGTTAATTTATCAACACACCAAGCTAGGCACTGGCTTTGTACAATGGCTGAAAATGGAGGGTTGGGAGAACTAGCAATAGCCAACTGGGCTGGTCGAGCAAGACTTCGAGATAATGCTAGCTATGATCATCGAACAGAGGCAGAAAAATCTCAGGGAGTTCGTGATTTAATGATTCCTGAAAATGCAAACATTCTAGTAAAAATCAAAAATCGTCTACCTGTTACATTTGAAGAGCTTGGGAAGGACCTCCCAGGGTCTGCCATCGTTACTGAACTAGGCATTTGTGAACATGATTATGCAATCACCCCTTGCCACAGACACGGAGACTGTGAAACCTGTAAAGAGTTGGTGTGTATAAAGGGATTTTCAGACTCGCTTGAACTCTTGAAGTCACGAGAGAAAGAAGTTGCCTTACAATTAGAAAAGGCAATGCGCGACCATGAAATGGGAGATTTTGGGGCTGATCGCTGGGTTAGTAATCACGGCTGGCGTTTAGCTCATATTCGCACCAAAATTCGCCTCCTAGAAGACGAGAGTACGCCAGATGGTACACCGATTCGCATCCCAGAAGAATACGATCCAACGCCAGTGAAAGAGACTCTGATTAAAAAAGGAATGGTCAAAGGTGTAGAATCATCTGTTGATATAAAATCAATTGAAAGAATTTTTAAGTCGTTGAAATCATAATGCCAAAAATTGTTATTACAGAGCAAAATATCTCAAAGGTAGTGAAGCTGCTAAATACTTGGAAAGGCAAGCTGACATGGCTGCTGCTATGTGAAAAAGTCTCGACAATGCTAGAGGTCGATAATGTCACAAGACAAGCGCTATCCAGCTATAAAGACATTCAAGAGGCCTATAGCACTAGAAAAGAACAGCTGCGTAACAGTAATGAGACAAGTAAGCAGATAAATACCAATACTGAGTACCTGTTAAATCAGATCGACAGCCTGGAAGCAGAACTGGCAATAGCAAATAAAACAATAGAAAACTATAAACAACGGTTTGTTAGGTGGCAATATAACGCCTATCAGCATGGTATCAGAGTCGAATCATTGGATGACGCTGTTGAAATGCTTAATAAGCCACTTATTGAAATCAATCGCCGAACCGGAGGTTCGTGAACGTATTTAAGTTAAGTCGCATCAAATAATTTGCCGACTTCCACCTTAAGTGCCTTTGAAAAATACAAAACCTCCTCATCACTAATCTTTCTAGTTCGTGATTCGATCTTAGCGAGCGTTCCTCGACTTATGCCCCAGCCAAGGAGATTGCATCTCGCGACAAGGTCTTTTTGAGAGAGATTCATTCTCTTTCTGATCTCTCTAATATTTGGGCCTATCAAATTCATTTAAATGCTCCGTTATCGGAGCTTGATTTTCATTCATAAACAATGCGAGAATGCTCCGATATCGGAGCACAACGAAAAAAGAGTCTCAAAAGACTCTCATTTTTTATTCAGAGCATTTTATGAGAAAGACCTTAAAACTTGATCCACTGCTAAGAGAAATATTAATAAACAATGAAGTTCATCAATTTACGGTAACTGAGCTAAGAGACCATTTCATGGAGCTCTATCAGCACTCTACAGGTAAAAAAGTAGATTCTGATGAAGTTAGAAAATGGATATATCGCCGTGTATACAAAATGGCTGCAACTGGCTATCTAGATAAGATCTATGCCGTGGATGGATCAGTTAAAGGCTATAAGCTTTCAGAGCAATTTTTTACTGTAAAAATTAAAGATGCTGAGCATTGCCATCTAGACTCTCTTGATGCTGACGATAAGAAATCAAACGCTGTGAAGAAGGTTGTCGCCCCGAAAATCAATAAAAACCAAGATATTCTAAAATCCTTGAAAGAAAAGGCTAAACAATATCAGGTCGATTTAGACTCGAGCATTGGTGAAACTGAAGAGTATAAGGCTTTATATGAAACATACCCTTCACTAAAGACTCAGCTAGCATCACAATATGAGCTCTCTAAGAATAAAAGTTCAAAATTGCTAGGGCAGCTTACAGCCACTAAAAAGATTATAGATCAGCTTTCTACGGAGCATGCTTAGACATGAATCTACGTAACTGGCAAAGGGAATGCATATCTCAAGCTCTGGAACATTATAATATTAAATCCCATTTCTTCTGCCAAGCAACGCCAGGGGCGGGCAAAACGACTATGTCCACTGAGTTATCGGCAGAATTATTTGAGCAAGAAAAAATTGATTTTATTCTTTGTTTCACTCCCTCCAGATCAGTTTCCAATGGGTTTCACAAGGCTTTAACCAACCGTTTTAAAAGACGATTTGATGGCCGTGTAGGCGCTATTGGCGGTACTTACACTTACCAAAGCATGGCACATTTGGATGATGAGTTTTGGGAGATATTTGATCATCATAAGGTACTGGTCATTTTTGATGAAATACATCATTGCTCAGGAAAAACCGCTGAAGACTCTAACTCTTGGGGTGAAAAAATACTTCAACACGTAAAAGACAAGGCAACCTATACTCTAGCGCTAAGCGGCACACCATGGCGCAGCGACAATACTAGAATTGTACTATCTAAAGAAACTCCGCCCATCGAATGTGATTATCAGTATAGCCTTCGTGACGCTGTAAAAGACGGTGTCTGTAGAAGCCCAAAAATTGTATTGGTTGACAATGAAAAGCTAATTCTAAGCTCTAACAAGAAACAACCTAAAAATTTTACAAGCATTACAGAATTATTAAGTGAGCCTAGTGTTAACTACAACTTAATACTGAACGACAAAAAAGCCATCTTACATATTATTGGACTAGGTTGCGAAAAGTTAAAAGCTATACGTACTGCAAATGGAGGTGCTGGAGGGCTTATAGTTGCAGCATCAATAGCGCATGCCGGGCAAATTCTGAAAATATTAACTGAAGATCTACACCAATCTGCGGTCTTAGTTTCACATAAAATACCTGACGCTCAAAAAATAATAGAGAATTTTAAACATTCAAAGACTGAATGGATTGTAAGCGTGGGAATGATTAGCGAAGGTACCGATATACCTAGGTTACAAGTCTGTTGCCACTTAAGTAATATCAAAACGGAGCTTTATTTCAGACAAGTGTTAGGGCGTATTCTGAGAATAAACGAAGCATTTAACCAAGAAGCATGGCTATACACCTTTGCCGAAGATAATCTTATGGGATATGCACGCCAAATTGAAAAGGATATTCCAGACTCATTTTTATTACTAAAAGACCCCCGAAGAAAAGGGTATAAAAAACCACCTTCAAATCCAGTCGTTACAACGCCTCCGGCCAACCTTCCACCTACCGATGCCTCATCGTTAAACTTTTCAGACAAAAGTAAAACTACAGAACCAAAGATTCCGAGTCCTATACTCTTTGGGATTGATTTGCTTGGTAAGTACAGAAAAGATGTTATTTCGGTTTTTGAGTCACCTTTTAATTAAAGCTCGTATTTTCGACTGGTTTGGAGCGCAGCGGAAAATCACCAGCCCTACAAGATGGTCTTATTTAATTTGGGTATACGGATTTAATGGTTGATGGGGCACCTTCACCCCATCAATCTGATACCACCCTCAGATGGTTGATAGATCGACTCCGTAGTTGAGTTCCTCTGCGAAGTCCGGCAGTCCGTAACCGATGGTTTTCTTGTAGAAAGGAGAGACCTTCGCAGTCGGTGCCTTCTTCTTGTGCTTCGTGGTGTAGAGCATTCGTGCCCGCATCACCTCGAAGGAGTAACCGCGCCCTTCACGGTTCTTGTCCTTGGCCAGTCGATTGATGGACTCCGTGTAAGCGTTGGTGACGGGCATGTCCGTCTCGAAGTAGGTCATGGTCTCTTCGCGCCAGTTTCCCACTGCCCTGACCAGATCGCTCCAGACTTCCTTTTGGCTCTTCGGGATGGTGGCTATCCACTCGTCCAGGGCGGCTTCTGCCTGGAGCCGTGTGGTGGCGTCCCAGATGCCGTAGAAGCGCTCCTTGTGCTCGTAGGCGGCCAGCAGTTGCGGGAACGCGCCTGTCCAGGTCTCCATGATGAGTCCGCTGCGTCGAGCGCACGGCACAGCCGCGCCAGGGCATCCAGGCCGATACCCGCCTCGAAGGCCGCGCGCACGAAGCACAGCCGTTGCAAGGCCGCATCGTCGAACACGCCGTAGCCGCCCGTGGTGCAGGCCACCGGCCGTAACAAGCCGCGCACCAGGTAGTCGCGCACGATATGTACGCTCACCCCAGCGTTATGGGCCAGTTGCGATACCGTGTAGGCGCTCATCGCACACCTCCTTGTCCTCACCCGGCGCAGCAGGAAAGCTGCTTCACATCCTTGTTGAAGGTCTGCGCCGCGAGCTTCAACCCTTCGACCATCGTCAGGTAGGGGAACAACTGGTCGGCCAGTTCCTGCACCGTCATCCGGTTGCGAATCGCCAGTGCGGCCGTCTGGATCAGTTCGCCCGCTTCCGGGGCCACTGCCTGCACGCCGATCAGTCGTCCGCTGCCTTCTTCAACCACCAGTTTGATGAAGCCGCGCGTGTCGAAGTTGGCGAGCGCGCGCGGCACGTTGTCCAGCGTTAGCGTGCGACTATCAGTTTTGATGCCGTCATGGTGCGCTTCCGCCTCGCTGTAGCCTACGGTCGCCACTTGCGGGTCGGTGAACACCACGGCCGGCATCGCGGTCAGGTTCAGGGCCGCGTCACCGCCGGTCATGTTGATCGCGGCGCGAGTGCCGGCCGCTGCCGCCACATAGACGAACTGCGGCTGGTCGGTGCAGTCGCCTGCGGCGTAGATGTGTTCCACGCTTGTACGCATGCCGGGGTCGATGACGATAGCGCCTTGCGGGGTGAGCGTGACGCCCGTCGCATCCAGTGCCAGCTTGCGTGTGTTGGGCGCGCGGCCGGTGGCGACCAGCAGCTTGTCGGCGCGCAGTTCGCCGTGCGCCGTGGTGAGCACGAATTCGCCGTCCCCTTCACCATTGATATACGCGACCTGGCTGGCCTGGGTGTGTTCCCTCACCTCGATGCCCTCCATGCGGAATGCGGCCGTGACGGCTTCGCCTATAGCTGGGTCTTCGCGGAAGAACAGCGTGCTGCGAGCCAGGATCGTCACCTTCGCTCCGAGTCGGGCGAACGCCTGCGCCAGCTCCAGCGCCACCACTGATGAGCCAATCACGGCCAGGCGCTTAGGAATCGTCTCGCTGACCAGCGCTTCAGTGGAAGTCCAGTACGGAGTGTCTTTCAGGCCGGGAATCGGCGGCACGGCCGGGCTCGCGCCGGTGGCGATCAGGCAGCGGTCGAATGCCACCACGCGCTCGCCGCCGTCGTTGAGTTGCACGATCAGGTTGCGATTGTCCTTAAAGCGGGCGGAGCCGTGCAGCACAGTGATCGCCGGATTGCCCTCCAAGATGCCTTCGTACTTGGCGTGGCGCAGTTCATCGACGCGGGCCTGCTGCTGGGCCAGCAGCGCCGTGCGCTGGATGGTCGGCGTGGTAGCGGCGATGCCGCCATCGAACGGGCTTTCCCGGCGCAGATGGGCGATATGGGCGGCGCGGATCATGATCTTGGACGGCACACAACCGACATTGACGCAGGTGCCGCCGATGGTGCCGCGCTCGATCAGCGTGACACGTGCGCCTTGCTCGACGGCCTTCAGCGCCGCTGCCATCGCGGCCCCGCCGCTGCCGATGACGGCGATATGCAATGCGCCGCTGCTACCCGTCTTGTCGTTTCTGCCCAGCAGATCGCGCATCTTGTCGAGCAATCCGCCCGGCGTCGAAACTGAGGGGGCATCGGCCAGCGTGGCCCGATAACCGAGTCCAGCTACAGCGGCCGTCAGCGCGTCGGGTGACGTGCCGACCTCAATGGCGAGCTTGGCGCTGCCCTTGGCGTAGGAGACATCCGCTGATTGCACGCCGGGCACTTTCTCCAGGGCGTCCTTGACATGCACTGCGCACGAGTCGCAAGTCATGCCGGTGATTTTGAGAGTGCTCATACCATCGTTCCTTATTCGTGTGGGCCGCCGTGTCGCACGGTCAGCCGTCTTTCACAAGCGCTTGGCGGGGAGTTCGCAGCCGTCCGGTCCGCAACGGCGATGCGCCGGCGACACGAAGTCCCAGATCGACACCCCAATCATCAAGGCCAGGCCGACGTACATCAGGTTCGCCGTCCACCAGTTGCCGAGCAGCTAGACCGTGGCCGCAAACACGATGGCCGGGCCGATCATGCCGAGCAGACTGCGCAGCCATTGCCGATGACTGAACCAACCCAGCGCGTTCGCCAGGAAGGCCAGCGCGGCAAACAGCGGCAGCAGGCGGCTGATGAACAGTCCCTCTTACTGGCTCAAGAAGCCCAGCCCGATGGCCGCGCCGAAGCTGGCGAGGGCTGGAAAGCAGGCGGCGCAGCCCATCGCGGAAACGACGCTGCCGAGCGCGCCGGTTTTATCGGCAATGCGTGTCATCAGTCCCATGAAGCGGCTCTCGCTGTTGTCGTTGGCTTGCTGGCTCACTGCTTGACGCTGGACGGATAGCCGGCGTCTGCGGTGGCCTTGGTCAGCTTCTGTACGCTGGCCTTGGTGTCGTCAAAAGTGACGACGGCCTCGCGCTTCTCGAAGCCCACATCGACCTTGCTCACGCCTTCGACCTTGGAGAGCGCTTTCTTGACTGTGATCGGGCAGGCAGCGCAAGTCATGCCGGGAACCGCTAGCGTGACGGTCTGGGTAGCGGCCCACACCGGGGCAACAGCGGCGGCGAGGGCAAGGGAGGCAAACAGTTTCTTCATGATGAACTCCTGGTTAATAGAAAAATGGAACGACATAGGGAAATCCAAGCGCGACCAGGACCAGCACGGCCACGATCCAGAAAATCAGCTTGTAGGTGGCGCGCACCTGCGGAATCGCGCAGACCTCACCTGGCTTGCATGCCTGCACGGGCCGGTAAATCCGCTTCCAGGCGAAGAACAGCGCCACTAGCGCCGCGCCGATGAACAACGGTCGATAGGGTTCCAGCACCGTCAGGTTGCCGATCCAAGCACCGGAGAAGCCCAGGGCGACCAGTACTAGCGGCCCCAGGCAGCAGGTCGATGCAAGAATGGCGGCCAGCCCGCCGGCGAAGAGCGCACCGCGCCCGTTTTGTGGTTCAGACATACGTTGGCCCTTTTGAATTTGGATTGGATAGCGTAACCTTACTTCCGTACTCATGTACGGAGTCAAGCGATATGGAAAATAATTTGGAAAACCTGACCATTGGCGTTTTTGCCAAGGCGGCCGGGGTCAACGTGGAGACAATCCGCTTCTATCAGCGCAAGGGCCTGTTGCCGGAACCGGACAAGCCTTACGGCAGCATCCGCCGCTATGGGGAGGCGGACGTGGTTCGGGTGAAATTCGTGAAATCGGCACAGCGGCTGGGGTTCAGTCTGGACGAGATTGCCGAGCTGTTGCGGCTCGACGTTGGCACCCACTGCGAGGAGGCCAGCAGCCTGGCCGAACACAAGCTCAAGGACGTGCGCGAGAAGATGGCCGACTTGGCGCGCATGGAAACCGTGCTGTCTGAACTCGTGTGCGCCTGCCATGCACGAAAGGGGAATGTTTCCTGCCCGTTGATCGCGTCACTACAGGGCGAAGCAGGCCTGGCAAGGTCAGCTATGCCTTAGCGTGCTTTATTTTCCGTTTTCTGAGGTGCCCCCATCAGGTAGTTGGTCACCACGTCCTGGCGGCGGGTGGCCAGCAGGTCGAGCAGGGTTCGCTCCTCAATGTTGGTCAGGATGCAGCGGTAGCGCTTGTTCAGGTATAGTTCGTCAATGCCCAGGATGCGGGGCGTCTCGAAGCGGTGCCAGCGCCCCAGGAACTCGGCGCGGGCGTTGAAGATGTCGCGCACCGTCTTCTCGTCCAGGCCGGTCTGTGCCGCCACAAAGGTGTAGGGGTGGTTGAAGGATTCCTTCTCCACGTACTTATGCAGCCGCAGTGTCATACGGAATCCGTCCACCACCTCCGGTAGCTGGGGCCTGAATGTTGTGTTGCAGGCCCGGCAGGTGTATCGGCGGCGGACCACCCAGAGAGTGACCCGCTTGCCGTGGATGGGCAGATCACGATAGGGAACATCACGCTTGCCGAACCGCACGAACTCACCCTGGACGCCGCATTCCTCGCAGGCGATGGGATCGGGCACGCCCACCTGGAAGTGCATTTCGTCGTCGGTTGATTTGCAGCCCAGTACTTGGTATTGCGGCAGGTGAAGGATGTTGTCGGGAAGTTCGGTCATGGTGTTGTATAGGCGTAGGTGTCAGTCAGATCTATCCGGCTCGGCATTGGTGTTTGTTTTTTTACCCAACAAGCTGCCGGAAACGAAAAGTCAGGCACCGAGGACAATTGCAATATCAGCCAGGTTGGAGACCGGCCAATGCCAGTCTCGCCAATAGAAATCAAAGGAATCCACAACATAGCCGCGAAAGACCCGGTCAATCAGGTTGCTCATGGCGCCACCGAGGATAAGACTGTCAGCGATGGCTTCTCCTTTATGACGATTTTCAAGGATCAGCTTGATCAGAAAAATCGAGACCACCACCGCGATTCAGATAAAAAGTAGCGCTGCCAGCCTCCACCATTTGCAAAAAGACTGAATGCGGCACCGGTGTTCCAACGTGAACCCAGTTAAAGAAGGGGGTCACTGAAACATACTCGCCATAGGCAATTGATTGCTGCACCAGCTACTTTACAGCCTGCGCTGCCAGCAGGCTTGATATGGACAATAGGGCATACGGCGAGAGCTTTTTGCCAATAATAAGCATTATTTAACCCTTCAACGCCAGAATGCGTCTGGCACCGTTAAGTACAATGACCCCCGCGATGGTGCCGATAATCAGATCCGGATAATTGGACCCGGTCCACGCGACCAGGGCGCCGGCGGTGATGACCCCCAGGTTGATCACCACGTCGTTGGCCGAAAATATCCAGCTAGCCTTCATATGAGCTCCGCCCCCTCGATGTTTGGATACCATCAGCAGACAGGCGGTATTGGCAATCAATGCGACGAATGCGATGGCTATCATCACCAGCGATTCAGGCTCACTACCGAATACAAAGCGTCTCACCACCTCTACGAGCACGCCAACAGCCAAAACCAGTTGGACCACACCAGCAACGTGCGCAACACGGACCTGCCTTTTCACGCTATGCCCAACCGCATAAAGAGCGAGTCCGTACACTGCCGCATCAGCAAAATTGTCCAGGGACTCTGCAATGAGGCCAGTTGACTGAGCCATCAGACCGGCAGTAATTTCCACCACGAACAGAAGTGCATTGATGCCGAGCAACCAGCGCAGGGTCCCGGATTCTTGCTTAGCAGAAGCTGCCGAAAACTCGGCGGCCTTGATGGTCTCCGGATTTGCAGCGACGGTTTCCTGAAGCGAGGCGCCTAGCCCCAAGGTCTTCAGTTTCGAGGTGACGGGCTCGACCTCGCCGTCATGCACGACCTTCAGCCGGCGGTTCGACAAGTCGAAGGACAGCGCCCGAATCTCCTCAAAGCCGTTCAGGGCTAGGCGAATCATTCGTTCTTCTGATGGACAGTCCATCTTCGGCACGGCATAAACACTGACCCATCTCCCTGGCGCCTCGGAGGAGGCCTGTATATCGGTATCCGCTGCGGACGTTGCATCACCGCCACAGGCGCCACCACAGGATTTGCTCATGATACTACTCCACTTGAACAATGTTGTGGTACGGTAATCCCCCCATTTGAATTTGAGACAACAAAGTTACAGCAATTCCGCAGGCGCCAATCAAGGAGCCGAGAAGCTGAAATGGAATTGAAGGAACAAATAGTAGGGGCGCACGTCCTAAGTAACCAAAAAGAACTAGACCAAATGCAAAGCAAAACGTAACCACGAATATAGCCCCTGGTACAATTTCTATTAATGGTGCGTTTATAGATGCTGCTCTTATACCAAAATCACCATTTCTCTTATATTGAACAAAGCTTCTACCGAGGACGGCTAGCGCCAAAAAACTACTAATTAAAATAAGCGAAACCATATCTATCCTTATCGTACATGACGTTAAGAATATGATTGTAAAGTCTATACTTAATAAAGAGTCAATAGGTACCTAAAAATCGTTCAGGTAAAACTTGGGCATTTACGAATAAATGCCCAAGAACACTACTGATCCCCTTTACTATGCACGAGTCGATAGAGTACAGGCAGCACTACCAGTGTTAGCAAGGTTGACGATATTATCCCGCCGATGACCACCGTGGCCAAAGGCCGTTGCACCTCTGCACCTATGCCCGTATTGAGCGCCATGGGCACAAATCCAAGGCTTGCCACTAGTGCTGTCATTAATACCGGACGCAAACGAATAAGTGCCCCTTCAACAATGCTATTCACTAATTCTCCGGTTTCTAGCAAACGTTGCTTGATGAACGACAGCATTACCAATCCGTTTAATACGGCAATCCCAGACAACGCGATAAATCCTACCGACGCGGATATGGATAAAGGCATATCCCTTAACCAAAGAGACATTACACCGCCTGTTAATGCCAAAGGGATACCTGTGAAGATAATCAACGCATCGCGTATAGAACCAAACGCAATTACCAGCATTGTCAAAATCACAAACAACGTAACCGGTACCACAATCGTCAATCGTTGACTCGCACTTTCGAGCTGCTCAAAGGTTCCACCATAGTCGAGCCAATAACCAGCAGGTAAATCTACTTCATCATTAATTCTCGCCTGAGCTTCTTCAACAAAAGTGCCAATATCTCTGTCACGCACATTTGCTGTGACAACAATACTACGTTTGCCATTCTCCCGGCTTATTTGGCTAGGTACTTCTTTAAATGCAAGTGTGGCTAATTCGCTTATTGGTACATGCTCACCAGAGGGCGTGACTATGGGAATGGTCTCAAGCTGAGTGAGTTCATTTCGAATGTCGTCGGCATATCGCACGACAATTTCAAAGCGTCTGTCGCCTTCAAAAATCATTCCAGCGGTTTTTCCACCTGTCGCAGCATTGAGCCATAACTGCAAGTCGGCTATATCCAAACCAAAGCGTGCCAATTGATTAGGCTTTGGTGTGACGGTGAAGATTGGAATGCCTTCTACCTGCTCAAGCCTCGCGTCATCAGCCCCTTCAATCGTTGAAATAACGGACAAAATGTCAGAAGCAGATGCAAAGAGGGTATCTAAGTCATCCCCAAATAGTTTTATGCCCAAATCTGCCCTTACCCCACTGATCAATTCATTAAACCGCATTTGAATAGGTTGGGTAAATTCATAATTATTGCCGGGCAAGGTAAACAAGTCCTCTTCAAACGTTTCGACTAGCTCGGCTTTAGTCATTGATGGATCGGGCCATTGTTCCCTAGGCTTCAAAATAACAAACGTATCAGTAATGTTGGGCGGCATAGGATCGGTAGCGACCTCACCCGTACCCGTGCGACCGAATACCGTCTGAACTTGCTCATACTGCATAAGTTTCGCTTCAAGTGCTTTTTGCATTTCAACCGCTTGTTCTACCCCAGTCCCAGGGATGCGTATCGCTTGTACTAAGATATCACCTTCATTGAGCTGGGGAATAAACTCGGAGCCTAATTTACTGCCCATCCATAAACTGCCGACAACCAAAGCACTCGCTGCTACTACCACTAGCCATCTAAAACGCAGCGCTCCGGTTAAAACAGGACGATAGACTGCCTTTGCACCTTTAATAATTAGGCTTTCTTTTTCGCTAATTTTACCTCTCATGAAAATTGCTATCGCCGCAGGCACTACGGTAAAACAAAATACCATTGCGGCAAGCAAAGCCATTATCACGGTCGCTGCCATGGGGTGGAACATTTTACCTTCGACGCCAGTGAGCGTGAACAAGGGGATATAAACAATGGTAATGATCAATACACCAAACAAACTGGGGCGTATGACTTCATTAGTGGCTTCATATACAACATTCAGCCTTTCTTTGAGCGGTAGAGTAGCGCCGTTTTGTTTCTGGGATTCGGATAATCGTCTGATACAGTTTTCAACAATGATAACTGCGCCATCGACAATCAAGCCAAAATCCAGTGCGCCTAAACTCATCAAGTTAGCAGACACATCTGTTTTGACCATGCCCGATATCGTGGCAAGCATTGCCAAGGGTATTACAGCGGCGGTAATAAGTGCAGCTCGCACATTCCCAAGCAAAACGAATAGCACAACGATGACAAGTAAAGCGCCCTCGACGAGGTTTTTCTGCACTGTGTCGATGGTTTTGTCAACGAGGCTTGTCCTATCGTAAACCGCTTCAAGGATTACGCCCTCGGGTAAGCTTGTTTTAATGGTTTCGAGCTTACTGTCCACAGCTTTGGCGACCGTACGAGAGTTTTCTCCCACTAACATCATTGTCGTGCCAATCACTGTTTCTTGGCCATTTAACGTGCCGGCTCCAGAGCGCAGCTCTTTACCGAGGTTGATTTGGGCGATGTCTTGAATTTTTACCGGTACGCCATCAATGATCTTAACAACCACTTGGCCGATATCGTCGATGCCCTTAAGTTGGGCTTCCGATCTGATCAGTACTTGTTGCCCATTTTGTTCTACAAAACCAGCGCCTTGATTCGCATTGTTGCGTTCTAGCGCACTGAGAAGGTCACCTGTACTTATCCCAAAGTTTATCATTGCGACTGGATTAGGATTCACATGATATTGCTTTTCAAATCCGCCTATCGCATAAACCTCGGTCACCCCCTCAACAAGCGACAATTGGGGCTTAATTACCCAATCATGGATCTCCCTTAATGCCATAGCATCATAGGGTTGACCGTTGTCCTGTCGCGCCTGAGGCTCAGCACTTAACGAGTACATGTAAATTTCACCCAAGCCTGTGGAGATAGGGCCCATTTCAGGGGTTAACCCTGTTGGCAATTGCGCCGCGATGGCGGTGAGACGCTCGTTGACGAGATTTCGTGCGAAATATAAATCAGTGCCCTCTTTAAACACGACTGTGACTTGCGACAAACCATAGCGTGATATCGAGCGGGTATACGATAAATTAGGCAAACCGGCCAGCGAGGTTTCAACTATAAACGTTATGCGTTGTTCAGTCTCCAAAGGCGAGTAACCTGGGGTTGCGGTATTTATCTGCACTTGCACGTTGGTGATATCAGGCACAGCATCAATCGGCAATTGTTTGTAACTGTACATACCAAAAAAGGCGACAAACAAGGCGAACAACATCATGACACCACGTCGCTCAATGGATAGACGGAGTATTGGTGCTATCATGTTCTCACCTCACCGTTTTTATGGACTTGGCTTTGCTTTTGACAATAAATGCGCAGGTAATTAGTCATCATCGCCCGCCTCCATTTTTAATAAATCAGCTTTTAGTAGATAGCTATTTTCTACAACGACTTGCTGGCCTATTTGAACGCCCTTCACAATCTCTACTAAACGGTTGTCCGTGTTCCCAAGCTTTACTTGGCGGGGGTAAAATCGCTCCCCTTCTTTGACAAAAACAATGGTTTGCCCATCTAACTCTTGTATTGAACTTTTGGGGAGAGCCAGATTGACTTCTTGGAACCCAATCTGAATATAACCCTCTACCATAGCGCCTAAAGGCCAATAACCACTGCCATTATCAACGTTCACAAACGCGATAGAATAAGGTTTGTCATCAGGTGAGGACGTAATGTGGCTTATACTTGATTGTTGCTGCAATTCCTCAAGCCTTAAAGTGACTTCCATATCAGCGGCAATACGAGTACGTTGTTTGGGGAAAATAGCCAATTGAGCAATTGCGCGAGAGTAATTAGCAACAGAAAGCAGTACTTGACCGTTGGTGAGCTCACCATCATTGGCGTGTCTAGCTATGATTTTTCCAGACATCGGTGAGGTGATTGAGTATTGATTTAAACTCTCGTTTGACTCAATGATTGCCAGTGTGTCACCTTTTTCTACTTTATCTCCAATATTCACCATGATACGTTTTACAACACCGTCGAAGCGGGCACGAATATGACTCAGTGACGCAGGATCATGAACTATCCGCCCAAAGGTTCTGGTTGTGAGCGATAATGTTCCTGATGCGGCCGATGCAGTCACGATATCGTGTTCAAGCATCCGTTCTTGAGATAACACTACGTACTCGGGTCTTTCTTCGGCTTCCTCATCGTCATCATCAGCCAGGGCGACAGAAGCAAACAGTAAAGTAACTAGCATGACTAACATGCCAAGCAAGTCACGTGCGCTAGTAACTAATGTAAATTGTGATTTATTCATTATTTTTTCTCTATTCATTGTGATGATTGAGCAGACGTCGAGGGAGAGTCAGAAAACACGGGAATTCCCGTAAGTGCCTCTAGATCTGCGCTTCGAAGGTGAACTAAGCCTGCGGCTTTTATCATAGTTCGTTGCATATCTATGAGTTGCTGTTGCGTTGTCACCCACTCTATGTAGTTGTAGCGACCACTTTCATAGCCATCCCGCGCCAATTTCAATGCAGATTCCAATGTTGGGACGACATTGTCTTGAAGGGTCGTAACAGTGAGCAAGGCTTGGTCTTTTGCGCTAATGACTTGATTTAATTGGCGAGTGAGTTCACGAATTTTCGCTTGTTTTTGATAGTCTATACTGTCAAGCAATGCGCGCTGTTGTTCGTATTCACCTAGATTCCGCTGCTTGGTATTTAACGGCACCGAAATACTGGCGACTAACGCTGTGTCATCAATTCCCTGCATTCTTCGGATACCGGCTTCCCACGCAATGTCGAACTGCTGACTGGCCTGAACCACTCTCAATCTGGCCTCTTGTACCCGATAGTTATCAGCATAAAGCAGAACGTGTGGATTGCTTTGAAGCTGTGAAAGCATATGTTCAAGTGATAGTGAATTTGGAAACGATAACAGTGTCCCTTCAACTTCCGCAAACGCAGCGTTAGTGTCACCCCACATGATGGCCAGGTCGCGTTTATACTCATTGAGTTTTTGTTCACTTATCAATAACGACAAACGCGCCTGCGACAACGCTGACTCTGCACGTTTTTTCTCAAGTGGTGAAGAAGCCCCCGCTTCAACCCGTGTAGAGACTGTCTGAAGCATTGTGCGAGCCAGCATTTCAGCTCGTTGCTCAGTCTTGTGCAACGCTTGTTGGACAATGACATTGATATATCGTCGAGTTGTTTCACCCAAGATGTCCAGCGTACGAATGCGCCGTTGTGTAAGCAGTTGTGCTTTTTTTGAACTCACCACATTCATTCGGCCGCTGACTTTATCTCCAAGCTCGATGACCGACGATAAGGTCAGTGTCAATTCGGCATCTTTGATACCAGACACTTCGCCTGTTCCCAACACATTATCAACTTCAACCCCAACAGACATTTCAGGTCGTAAGCTGGCCATTTTTGATTCACCATCCAAAGCCGAAGATTTAAATTCGAACACAACTAAATCTGGGTTGTTTGATAATGTGCGTTTGAGCGCATTTTCAAGCGTGATTGAAGACTTTTGCGCATTGGCAGATTGAACAGATATGCTCATGGTTACCAGTGCAGCAGATATCAATTTCAGATACGCTGAGCTAGCTTTTTTTATGCCCAATGGGCGTGAAGAACTCATAAAAGAACCTTTTGTTCATAAGATAACGACATTCATGGAAAGCACCCATGCAAACATATAGGAGGGAATGGATTAATGTTGAGGTGGGCGCAAAAGGCCTTCGACTAGGCCGTCAGTGACGTTGCGGGAATAACTGTATTGATTGGTATATAACGGTTTAGATACGTCATTTATTGGGTGCTGTGCCAGAAACTTAATCTGTCCACATTGACACAGCACACAATGGAAACACTTAGACTCTTCACTCGACGTATTATCACCAGCATTTACATTTTTTTCGGGAACATCATAAGTGCCTATCGACTTTGATTGTTCAGGGACTGACGATACCTCCGCAGGGTAGTCATCGCATTGAGCGGCGAACGAAAAGCCCGATTGACACATGAGCAAAGTAATAAGTAGCCATGCCAACCTACGCAGTTTTGATGTGCAATTAAAAATTGGCATGTTCTTATCAACTTTGCGCATTAAGCGCTCGCTGTCTTTCATTTCCAGCATCTTCGAGGATCATTTTTGCCCCGCGCAACACAACGCACGAAACTATCACACCGATAACCAGATCAGGCCATCGAGAATCGAGCCAAAACACCAAAACGCCAGCAGAGATAACACCTAAGTTGGCAATCACATCGTTGGCTGAAAATATCCAGCTTGCCCGCATATGCACTTCTTCATTTCTTTGTTTGCGTATGATCACAAGACAAATGACATTAGCAACCAGTGCAACTGCCCCCATAGCCATCATTAGTCCCGATACAGGTTCGCTACCGTAAATTGACCGTCTTACAATATCAATGATAATCAACACACCCAGTGCCATCTGAAAAAAGCCGCTAATTCTAGCCGCATTGGCTTTGTGCAATAGCGATTTACCAATAGCATAAAGGGCAACACCATAGACAACTGCGTCGGCGAGCATATCAAGTGAATCGGCTATTAATGCGGTTGAATTAGCAAGCAACCCGATCCCCATTTCTATAACAAACATTGTCGCGTTTATTCCCAAAAGCCAATACAAAACCTGTCGTTGAGACTGGTCTTTTATTTCAACTTCGCACCCACATCCGCTCATTAGAAACACACTCTTTACTGATGAATAGTATGAATATAAAGTCTATACTTGGTATAGAGTCAACGGTTAGGAGAAAAAAATGAAAATTGGTGATGTCGCAAAGACGACAGGTTGTAGTATTCAGACCATTCGTTTTTATGAAAAGAAGGGGCTCTTGCCTGAGCTTAAGCGCTCAAGTGGAAATTATCGTGTCTACGACAAGGGGACTATTGAACAACTCCTGTTTATCAAACAGTGTCGTTCATTAGATATGTCTATCATGGAAGTAAAAACGCTAATGGACAGTCGTTCGAGGCCAGATCAGAGCTGTTCAAATATCAATACGTTAATAGCTAAGCATTTATCAGACGTCATTATTCGCATTGAAGAGCTAAACGCATTAAAGTCATCACTCGAAAATATGGCGTCATCGTGTGACCAAGACAAAACCATTAGGGACTGTGGTATTTTAAATTATTTACACACTTAAAATTGTAAGAAGAACACAATTTCATTGTGCGCGCTCACCTTAACTTGTATCTATCGGCTAACATTCGTCATTTGTGTAGATTTATAAGGCAAAAATCAATAGCCTGAACTTTTGATACTGAGTCAGCCATGCATATTCATTTGTGGCCCTACAAAGCGATTTACATCGGAATCAGTCCTGATAATGATGTTCATGCACATCATGCTGTCCAAATTTGCATTGGTTTAGACAAAGACATCTCGGTTCAAGATTACAAGGCACAAAGTATTCACACCGGACAATGTATTGTGATTTTCGAAGATGTCCCTCACAAGGTTTTGGCACAGGATAATCAGATTGTAGTCATCTATTTAGAGCCTGAAGATAGGCAAAACCAACAATTTCTCAAAGCCTTACGTCAAGCCAGGAGTGATGGAATTAATACTCTGCCGCTTACTAGCAAAGAATTGGGATCCATTTCTCAGCATCTATTTACTGACGTCGATATCGACAAACGCAGTGTCATACGGAATCCGTCCACCATCTCCGGTAGCTGGGGCCTGAATGTTGTCTTGCAGGCCCGGCAGGTGTATCGGCGGCGGACCACCCAGAGAGTGACCCGCTTGCCGTGGATGGGCAGATCACGATAGGGAACATCACGCTTGCCGAACCGCACGAACTCACCCTGGACGCCGCATTCCTCGCAGGCGATGGGATCGGGCACGCCCACCTGGAAGTGCATTTCGTCGTCGGTTGATTTGCAGCCCAGTACTTGGTATTGCGGCAGGTGAAGGATGTTGTCGGGAAGTTCGGTCATGGTGTTGTATAGGCGTAGGTGTCAGTCAGATCTATCCGGCTCGGCATTGGTGTTTGTTTTTTTACCCAACAAGCTGCCGGAAACGAAAAGTCAGGCACCGAGGACAATTGCAATATCAGCCAGGTTGGAGACCGGCCAATGCCAGTCTCGCCAATAGAAATCAAAGGAATCCACAACATAGCCGCGAAAGACCCGGTCAATCAGGTTGCTCATGGCGCCACCGAGGATAAGACTGTCAGCGATGGCTTCTCCTTTATGACGATTTTCAAGGATCAGCTTGATCAGAAAAATCGAGACCACTACCGCGATTACGATAAAAAAGTAGCGCTGCCAGCCTCCACCATTCGCAAAAAGACTGAATGCGGCACCGGTGTTCCATAGGTGCACCCAGTTAAAGAACGGGGTCACCGAAACATACTCGCCATAGGCCATTGATTGCTGCACCAGCCACTTTACAGCCTGATCAGACGCTGCCAGCAGGCCCGATATGGACAATAGGGCATACGGCGAGAGCTTTTTGCCAATAATGAGCATTATTTAACCCTTCAACGCCAGAATGCGTCTGGCACCGTTAAGTACAATGACCCCCGCGATGGTGCCGATAATCAGATCCGGATAATTGGACCCGGTCCACGCGACCAGGGCGCCGGCGGTGATGACCCCCAGGTTGATCACCACGTCGTTGGCCGAAAATATCCAGCTAGCCTTCATATGAGCTCCGCCCCCTCGATGTTTGGATACCATCAGCAGACAGGCGGTATTGGCAATCAATGCGACGAATGCGATGGCTATCATCACCAGCGATTCAGGCTCACTACCGAATACAAAGCGTCTCACCACCTCTACGAGCACGCCAACAGCCAAAACCAGTTGGACCACACCAGCAACGTGCGCAACACGGACCTGCCTTTTCACGCTATGCCCAACCGCATAAAGAGCGAGTCCGTACACTGCCGCATCAGCAAAATTGTCCAGGGACTCTGCAATGAGGCCAGTTGACTGAGCCATCAGACCGGCAGTAATTTCCACCACGAACAGAAGTGCATTGATGCCGAGCAACCAGCGCAGGGTCCCGGATTCTTGCTTAGCAGAAGCTGCCGAAAACTCGGCGGCCTTGATGGTCTCCGGATTTGCAGCGACGGTTTCCTGAAGCGAGGCGCCTAGCCCCAAGGTCTTCAGTTTCGAGGTGACGGGCTCGACCTCGCCGTCATGCACGACCTTCAGCCGGCGGTTCGACAAGTCGAAGGACAGCGCCCGAATCCCCTCAACGCCGTTCAGGGCCAGGCGAATCATGCGCTCTTCTGATGGACAGTCCATCTTCGGCACGGCATAAACACTGACCCATTCCCCCGACGCATCGGAGGAGGCCTGCATATCGGTATCCGCCGCAGGCCTTGCATGGTCGCCACAGGGGCCTCCGCAGTTTTTACTCATGATACGACTCCACTTGAACAATGTTGTGGTACTATTTAAAACTATATAGTCGCTATAAGGTCAATAGCGTAGAGAATCCGTTGCGGAGGAACCCGATGCGTATTGGTCAGTTGGCACAGTCAGTAGGGGTAGATACACAGACGATCCGCTTCTACGAACGGCAGGGCTTGTTGCCGCCGCCTGGTCGGCAGGACAACGGTTACCGTGTCTATACCGAGAAGCATGGTGAGGGGCTGGCCTTCATCCGTCGCTGCAGAATCCTGGGCCTGTCACTGGCTGAGATTCACGAACTACAGAGCTATCAGGACGACCCTCATCAGCCTTGTACCGCCGTCAACGCCTTGCTCGATGATCACATCTCTCATGTGCGGTCGCAGATAACCGCTCTGCAAGCGCTTGAGAAACAACTCGTTTCACTGAGAGCGAGTTGCAACGATGACCGGGAAGTTGAGGCGTGTGGGGTTCTTGCTGGAATTAGCGAAGGAAACATGCACCAGCAGTAGGTGAAGCATCAACCAGATAATCCGATGAGATGCCGGTCTGTCTCACTCTCATGCAAAGGTAAGATCAACCATTTAATCCGCTTACCCTTTAATTTCATCTTCGCTTGTGCTCTGTCCTAGAAGCAATATCCGGGATAGAGTCGGCTGGACTAACAACTGTTTGTACATTGGCACGCTCTTTTAACAGCTTCTGCGCTACAAAAGCGAAGGATTTACCTGTTCGTTCAGCCTCTAGCTGTATTTCGTATATTTCTTCGCCAGAAATAGGGTTATCCCTTGCATCAATCATCGTTGAAAAATGATAAGTTGCCTCATCTTCGTTATCTGAACGACTGGCATGCTCAAGTATATCTTCTAGATCGACACTTACAGCATCCTGCATACCTGAGCCAATTGCCCCAAAATCTTGTTTGAACCAGTCTCTTTGCTCCATGCTGTTTTTCACTATGAAAACATCATGCTCAGTGAATGGGACATGAAAATCGTTGAAGTTGATGAATTGCCTACCATCAATTCTCATTTGGAAGTGGTAATGAGGATAGTCAATTGATGTTCCTTGATGCCCTTGAAAGTCATTTTTGGAGCAATCAAATGTCCATTCAATATTTTTCCACTTAACTGTATAAGATAAAACCTTTCTATCTGACTTCTCGTCTTCAAGGTCATTAATATTCGAAAGCAAGCGCTCTTCGTTTGCACACCATCGGATAAACGCGGCTATGTTCCCATAGCCATATTTTTCGTAAATCTTTGGAAAGTCTTTTTTCTTAAATTTACATTGACGTAATAGCCAGTGTAAGCAAGGGTCGTCTTTGCTAATTGTCTTAAAAGGTTTTTTACAGAGGTAGCAAATATCCTTTTCATAGCCGGCTTTGAAAGCAAGGGCTTGCCTTTGATGCTCCTCATCATTCAGCCGATTCAGCTGCTCAACTTCTTCGGGAGTCATCCCGTCAAAAATCCGTTTATATTTCTCAGTATCGCTCTGCACCTGACTTTCCTTTGAAATTTAACGCCCCCGAAAGAAGCGGAGCAATTTTGAACGCTTTTTTCGCCGTTTCCTTTTGCATAAAAACGAACGAAGTTGAGCCGTCTGACTTAATGCGTTAGTTATGCCGTAGACTCTAGAAGCTCATATATCTCTTGAGCGATTTCATCTATCGTATGAGTTGCTGTACTACGTGCGACTTTGTCAGCTAAAGACGGACTAAAATCAACAACTTGTTGTTTAGTGATATTGTGCCAAATAGGTAGAAGAACCTGCTCACCTGACACTGTTCTTGTGACAATCCCATCGAGTTCGTAGTTAGTCCAACCTTTTTTAATAAAGGGTGGAGATAAAACCACTAAACCCACACGGCTATTAGCTAGCCCTTTATCAATCTTCTGTCTTAGGCTATCACCAATTCTAAGTGTCATTTCATCAAACCAAACATTTAGACCCTTGGCAATTAAAGCGTTTGCCAAAGGGCGAACTAAATCATCTTTATCTTCGGATGCGTGAGATATGAATACATCGTGAGTTTCACCACCAGACTCAAGAGGAGGAGGAACATTATCTCTAACTAAGCTAGGCACTTCTGATAATGGTCGTTCTTGTATTTCAGGTAACATTCCTGGAAGCGTTCTCACGGATGCTTTTGTTGAACCTCGAAGCCCTTGCATATCTACAGCAACGTACCATCGACCTGAACTTGTTACTTGAAGGTTTACGGGGGATCTCTTAGCTAGTCCGCCAATAAATCTATGCTTTCTTCCGTTTTTGTAATTATTAAACTCTGAACTAGTCATTAACCTTACATTGGCACCACTTGTTAGTGTTACTTCAACAATCTCACCTCGCTTGAGGTTTCCTAGGTCGAACTGTAAAAAATTCATTGATATCCTTATTTATATATTGTGCCTTGCAGATGGCGAAAGAAGCATTACGCCGCGCTCTACGGAAATTTAGGAGCGCTAGCAAGTGGATTTTCCGTAGCAGCACTTTGTTATGCACTGAGGTCAAACCAAATTTGTTCGCCATCATCACTCTGCAATTTAAAATCAGTATTCTTTAGAATTAAGTCTGAAAAACCACCAGGGCTATTGAATACATAAAACTCTTGCTCAGATGTAGTGCACTCACCGAACAAAAATCTATATTCACGCTGATATGAATAATCTAGGGCTTTAACTAAATTCCCCCACTTAGATTTGTCTCCAGTGTATTCGACCTCACCAAAAAATAGTGACTTATCACTCAAGTCTTGCAGCTTGGAAACCAAAGATTGTAGATTATGAGCTGGTATGAACGCGAAGTAAGCCCCAAATTGCTCCTTCATTTTCGCTACATCATCTCTGAGATTTTCTAAAGCTTTCTGATCTTTCGGTAAACGTAGTGAGAACCAGCAATGCATCCAAGCATGTTTTTCTTTCCGATTATGTATGGTTAGCCCTAAAGCATCACTTATATCGATATAACCAAGCTTGACAGTGATTGGCAAGTCGCCACGCTCTTCTCTATAAGAATATGCACAGCTCTCGAATTTATCTGAGACACCTTCTTGTTTATCAAGTCGGTACACTTCAGGAGGCGTACAATGAAAGCAGCCATTGCGTAATCTATCGAGAAAGTCTTCGTTCCTGAAGAATTTTACTAGCCCTAAAAATTGATTTGATTCCATTATTCAACCTTGATTTGGTACACTCGCTTGTTATACGACTATCTTATTTCGTATTGTGGCATGGCATTGTAGCCATCAGTATGAGAAACAGTACGATATATTTCGCTACCTCTTATCTCATATTGTGGCATTGCATTATAGCCGCCAACATGGGAAACGGTACGGTATATCTGGTTGCCCCTGACTTCATATTGAGGCATGGCATTATAGCCATCAGCATGAGAAACAGTTCGGTATATCTCGCTACCTCTGATTTCATATTGAGGCATAGCGTTATACCCATTTACATGTGAAACCGTTCTGTAAATTTCGCTCATTTCCATATCCTTACTAATTTTTCAACTAAAAAGTTTATTTGTAGGCTACTTGAAAATTTTCAAACGTGATACTCATAACGCTTGCAGCAGAGGACTCGAAGCGTTAATGCTGACTGCACTTGTTAGCACTTTACTTTGCACGTTTTTCATCCCACGTTTCCAATACAAACAGTGCAAGTGTATGTGCAGAATGAATTGCAAGACGTGCATGGCGAGGCTTAAGGTTATATATTTTTCGTCCTTGGCCATGCGCGGAACTGGCGTGCGTTCTAAAAGCACCAATACCATCAACAACCGAAAGAATTCCTGTTAGCACTTTTTTAAGATCATCATCTTGAACAAGGCTTGGATCAAACCCCAAGTCTGCCCTGACAACTTTCCATACATTTTGAAGGTCTTGCTTATTAGGCTGAATTAAACCCTCATCGGCAATGTAAGTTTTAAATATAGATTCTAGGATGTTACAAGCCGCTGAAACAGCTTCTCTTGGCTCGGAAGTAACATTAGCCAAAGCTCTCGTAAATTCTGCATCAATTGCCGGAATATCTCTTCCTTTTATAAGTTCAGCCAGTGACTTACTTGGAGCAGAGCTACCATCTGAAACAAAACCACCAGAAATATATGTTAAGTTGCAACGACTTAATATTGACTTAAGTTTTTCTTTGAACTCGTTTTTAGGGTTGGCAATAATAGTCCCAAATAAAAGACTTTCCTTCTCGTCTTGTTCTGGGATTTCCATATAGCATTCTATGATTTTGCCAAGAGTAGCTAGAGGGTTTTCTGATTCTTTATTTATTCGACGCAACCAAGCTTGTGTTTTCACTGGTTTAGACCCTTCAGGTGGGTCGCCTGGAGCGTCTGCGTGAAGAAATAGATTATCCAAACCGGCATGTGATTCTAGGCTTGGCATATTATCAGCCAAAACAGCAATTACTGGAGCCGGTATATCTTTTCGCATATTCACTCAATCCCTGATTTAAAGTGCTAACAGCTTAATCGTGCGCATTTGCACGGAAAACTCTTTTAAAAACTTCACGGCAACTAATCGATTTAGCTCGGAAATTGCTGACATCAATTTCCAAGTTCCATATATACGCGCATGCGCATTTTCCTAAATAACGAAGGTCTCGTTATGCCTTAATGATATTTTTATATATGCAATGATTTTGCTACATTTTTATTTCAATCGCCAGTGTAAATGAGTACTTTAAATTTTTATTCCGTTCAAACGCGCAATTCTTTGCCTAAGCCCTGATCTAGCGATTACGAGCGCAGCTCAACCCCTGTCATTTATAAACCCATTGCTCAGCTAAAACAGTCCTGATAATATGCTGGTTATATATACAGCTACAGCGGATTAGCTTTCATGATTCCTTTAATACCAGACCCACTCAAGCTGCCATTATTGCCAGAACCCATACATGCGGGTTTTCCATCCCCTGCGGCTGACTATCTGCACGAAAAGTTGAGTTTAACCAATCTGCTGGTGACGCACCCTTCGGCTACCTTTCTGGCTTGGGCAGAGGGGGATTCTATGGAGTTGGCGGGTATTTTTGATGGTGACTTACTGATTGTCGATCGCAGTTTAACGCCAAGGCAGAATGATATTGTGATTGCATCGGTTGATTGTCAGAAGGAGTTTACCTGTAAAGTCTTCGATTTAAAGAATCAAGTATTACGCGCCTCCAGTCTTTACGAGTATCCCGACATTAGCTGCACCGAAGGCGTCCTTATTGAAGGGGTTGTTGCTCATTCTGTCCGTATGCACCGTCCTGCTAATTACGCGAAATCCTAATGTTCGCCTTGGTCGATTGTGTTTCGTTTTATGCATCCAGCGAGGCGGTTTTTCGGCCAGATCTTCGCAATAAGCCTATCTTGGTGATGAGTAATAATGACGGTTGCTGCGTCACGCTCAATGAGCAGGCGAAGAACTTGGGGTTTCAAAAATTCAAACCCTTCTTTGAATTACAGCCTCTTATCAACCAGCATCAAGCTGTTGTGTTTTCTTCAAACTATGAACTGTATGGATCTCTGTCTAAAAAAGTGATGGATATTCTGGCTACGTTTGTCTCTGATCATGAGGTGTATTCTATCGATGAATCTTGGTTAGATTTTAGCGGTCATAAAGATTTAAGAGCAACCGGCCATCAGATGATTGCGGCAGTACAACAGCAAGCGGGCTTAGCGACACGAGTGGGTTTTGGCAGTAATAAAACATTATGCAAAGTTGCTAGTGTGGTTGCCAAAAAGGTTAAACGTACCAACGGAGTGTGTTGTATCGATGATGATAATGAACAAAGGAAAGCCATTCTAACTCGCTTCCCTGTGGGTGAGGTTTGGGGTGTTGGATCAAAGACCACTGCCAAGTTAAGTCAACTGGGAATCTATTCTGCTTTAGAACTGGCCGAGTACGATAAAGACGCCATCAGAGCGCAGTTCGGTATTACAATTGAAAGAACCTCCCGTGAGCTTAATGGCCAGAAGTGTTTTAACTTTCATGAGAATATTGTCGAACAGCATCAGATCATGGTTTCTCGTTCTTTTGGTAAACCCATTTATGATTTACAGCCGTTGCAATCATTGACCATTTCTTATCTTGAAAAAGCGATGGAAAAACTCAGGGCGAATAATCAATTAGTCAGGCACATAGCAATCAGCGCATCGACCTCAAGGTTTTCAGGAAGCTATAGATCAATCCATAATGTGATCACTCTCCCCATTCATACAAACGATACACTCACCGCCGCTAGGTTCGTTTCACAGGGTTTAGAACAGTGTTATCAGCGGCATAAATTTGTACGCTCTATGGTGTGTTTAACTAGCTTACGCTCTAGCCAATATTACCAACCGGATTTATTAGAGCCTGAGGATTCGGGCAAGTCTAAAAACTTGATGGAAGTGATTGATGCTCTCAACGCTGGCAATCAAAAAAACATTTACCTAGCCAGAGCACCTAAGCAAACAGAATGGGATATGAAGCGGTTATTTAAAAGCCCAGAGTACACAACGGACTGGGCTGATCTTCCGAGGATTAAGTGTTAGATAGAATGAAGATCGATAGTCTTTTGCATATAGTTACAGAGTATCTAGTTAACTAGGGGGAATTCATTCTAGAAAATATTATCAATTACCTTTCCTACAATCTCGATAAAGAAAACATCCGCAGCAAAAAGGTGGGGCCAAAAATAAATGCTCCGCCACTAATTACCTACAAGTCGAACTTTAGCGCTGCATGCAAAACTCTTAAAACACAATATATAGTGATATACATGGGTTACAAACAGCTTATCCACAAGTAAAACACTATATATGGGGTTGTGAAGAATTATTATCGGCTGTATATTTAATCAGTGGCTTATTATTAGGTGTCGCACCTAAATTGAAGCCCCTCCAAGGCTTGCCTTGGAGGGGCAGTCTCCCGCCAGAGAGATTTAGGTGGTTAGTGTATGTTTCACAATGCACCAACACAAGCATTCTAAAGTTATTTTCCACATCAAATTAACTTTTAGAGATTTATATTATGAGCCTTAAACCAGGTCCAAAACCGATAGCAAAATCAACAGGAAAGCCCGATCAACGCCGACGTGATAACAAAAGCACACCGGGAAATAATCCAGCTTTGAAACCAAGTAAATCATCAAAAAAATAGAACGGTTTACTGAAAGGCTACCTGAGTTGTAGTCTTTCAGTATAACTCTTCTGATAATTTGCACACTATGCATAACGCCAACAACGGCAGACTTGTAGTTGTGATTTTTGTGTAATAATGGCCAAGCCATACTCAAAAGGCGCAAGCGCAAAGGTATCCAGAGAGCGAGGCGAACGATGTTGCCTGACCTATTAACCCATAACTCAGTAATTATATGCGTCTACTGAGAAGAACTGAGATAACAGATTGAAAACGCACCATATTGAGGCGAAACAGTTATGGGATAGCTTCTCTCATGACGGCACAGAATACTGCCTGAGACATTTAAGTCTCCATGAAGTCCTTTTTAAAGGTAATAAATGTGATTACGTTTTTATAGTTACCTATGGATTACATTGCTTTGCAAAAAATGACCAAGAGCACAGCGTAGCAACAACGTATTTCGATGGATTTGAGACTCGCCAGATAAATCTTGAGCGCTATCATTTATCTAAATTTTTGAGAGGCTTTATCGAGAGGTTGGATTCACAAAAGCTACTTTATGAAACTACAAAAGAGAAGTACTTCACCTTTGATCATATTAATGATTTGACTGGAAATATCGAGAAATGCAAAGTATGCCTTTGCATCTTCAAGGAAAACCGACTCTTAAGAATTCATGTCACAAGTGCATTTTTTGACAGGGAAAACAAAGAGTTAGCTAAGAAAGGGATTAGTATATTTAAAATTGCGATGGATACTAAGAAAAAGCCAAGAAATCAAGGGATACCAAAAGAGGCTTCTAGAAAATAGCGACCCCGTATCGAGTACGGGGTCTCAGCCGCTAATGCGGGGCAGGTCGTTGTTACCTAGTCATGGACTAACCGTTTCCGGCAACGGGGTGCGGCATTAAGCCCCTGTAATCACCCAATGACCAAACTTTAGCTCAATACCCTACTAGAGTCAACTCCGATCTAGCTTAGAATGCCTAAAGCGTTAACAGCTTAAATCGTACGTATTTACACGGAAATCTCTTTTAATATTATTTGATAAATAATCAATATCTTCACACCCGCTGGAAATTTTTAAGCTATTGATTTTTATAACTTTTAATTACCCCCCAAAAGTAATTATTCTACCTAAATATCTTGGTGATTCAGATGTAAGTACAGCCCATTGTGATTGAATATATTAATTCTAACCAAAAATTGTTTTCTTAAGAGATTTTAAAAGTCCTGCTGATGGACGCGATTTTTCATCATATTCAATCACCCTAATCAAATCCATAAATTTCGTAGAGTCGGCAAAATAGTTGGGGTAAGCTTCCTTAATTCCACCAAGCGCAGTAGTTGCGACTAAGGCAGCTACCAGCATGTCATCTTTAGCAAATTTCTTTTCTAACCTCAGATATTCAGCCTCGGCTGCTTTTAGTTCACTAGTTTTAAAAACGCTAGCTGTAAGCTCAATAGTGTGCAGGTTAATACTAATTAACACGTAGCCATCTACTTTTAAATCACTAATATTTTTGCTGATGACCTTTACAGATTCAAAGTATGCTTCAAAAATCTTTATTACTTTTAGGTCTTTAATAAAATACTTGGCATTATGGAAGGATTGTATATTTTCTTTGTTTTTTACGACTTCAGCTTTGTATTTTAGTTGCTGTTGATGAAAGTCCAAGTTCTCAAATAAGTGAATACTCTCCATTATGGCAAACTGCTCACTTATGCATGTGAAAAAACTTGCCCACCTTGCATCACCTTTGTTTTGCTTGAGCTTTTGTCCATTAAACAAATCAACGATTTCTAATGATGTGGCCCAATAATGTTGTATTTTCGTTCTTAATTGAACTTCTATTTTTCGTTCTCCATCTCCGCTACCGAATTTACCTATTATATGAACCCCGCGATATCCGTCTGATTTTGGGGTGCTTATATAGTCTTCAAGCTTTAGACCTGTTTCATAGATGAAACCATCAAAAACACATAAGTCTTTAAGTATTTGTCTTAGCTTTTTTTCACTTGATATAATTGCACGGCAGCCGCCAATATCCTGCATTGTTCTGAGCTTCATATTGTCTTTGTCGATACGTTTTAACTTACTAACAATTGACGGGTGCCTTTTAAGTCTCTTAGCAATTGCAGCTCTTCTGTCATGCTTATTTGTTATGTCGGAAAGCAGCTTCTCAGCTTCGTTGAGAGGCTCTTCATGACTAAGCCTCCAATAAGACATGACATTCATTGCGAGCTCCTTCTCTCTTTCATAAGCTTCAGATGCTTCTGTAGGCTTTAGAAAAAAGTTACCTGCTTTTATAACCTTTTTACCAGAATACATTTTGTCCATTATAAATTTCTATTCCAATGTGGTTTTACTACCAAAAAAGCCTACACATATAGTAAATGTATGACGTAATCAGAAGTTAACTAGCTTTCGGCATTCATCTTCATGAATGAGCTGTATAGGGTTGTGTTAGTTTATCGTAATAAGTTACGTAAAGTTAATTAGAAGATGGATATTGTCAAAGATTAAAACAGCGTGTAAGTAACGACTTATTAATACAAATCACTACTCATCAAGTGCTGCTGCAATACCTCCGAAAATTAATATGTATTATAAGCTTGGGGCGATTCAAAATAGTCAGATCTATCTACTTATGCCTAATTTACTCATGAACTCAGGCTGCTCACGGCCAGAGGTATGAGGGTTAAATAGGCTAATTTCTTATGATTTCCTCGCATCACTATTAATGAATAGTGCAAGAATGAAGTATACTATCTCTGTTGTTGTGCGAGACATTAGTGTACCTAATTCAACAATAACGATATGATCAGAATTAGCGACATGTTTAGAAAAGCAACCTAGAAAAATAGTAGTTAACTTCATCGATTTGGAAAAGTGACAAAATAAGGCTCAAAATGGGCCAAAGTTGCTTAATTTGTCATTTATATTTACATAATCAATATTTGTGTAAATATAAATGACGTGTTTAGTAAATAAAAAATGAATAAAATAACCTTAAAGGTAGTGTTTTAAATGAAAAGACATGCTTTCATCGAACAAAAAGGTGAATTTCTTACGGAAACTACCTTATTAGCTGTCGGCTAAAACTAATATTTAACTAACTACTAGATAGTCATGTTAATACTGAACCCCATATATTTCTGTTAATATATGGGGTTTTTTAGTTTTAACCCCTTTAATTATCCATAGCCAATAGTAATCAGAGCAAGCCTAATGAGTGAGAGCGAAGATAAATACCAACAGCGCATGGCCAAAAAGAAAGCCATTGTCGATGAGCGCATAGCCCAAGCCCAAGAAGAGCGTGGAGTTCTAATTCTCTTAAAAGGTAATGGCAAAGGGAAAAGTAGTTCCGCTCTTGGCACGATGGCGCGTTGCTTAGGCTACGGTAAGAAGTGTGCGGTAATTCAGTTTATTAAAGGCCGCAATGAAACCGGTGAGCAGAAGTTCTTTCAAAATCACCCGCTAGTGGATTGGCATGTAATGGGCCACGGGTTTACTTGGGAAACTCAAGATAAGTCGCAAGATATTGCCGCCGCGCAGCAAGCTTGGGCCTTAGCGGAAAAGTTACTGCAAGACGAAAGCTACGATTTCTTATTGTTTGATGAAATGAGCTACATGTTTAAATACGAATATCTCGATGTTGAACCGGTAGTGAAAGCCTTACAGGCTCGCCCTAAAATGCAAAATGTAATGATTACAGGTCGTACAATGGCAACACCATTACAAGAAGTCGCTGATACTATTTCTACCGTGCAAGATGATAAGCACGCATTTCGCCAAGGGGTGAAGGCCCAAGAAGGTATTGAATTTTAATGGCGACTTTAGAGAATCAGCAGTCCGTTTATTGCCCGGCGTTATTTTTAACTGCACCGGCATCTGGCCAAGGTAAAACTACCGTTACTGCCGCGTTAGCGCGCATGCTTAAACGCCAAGGTAAGGTCGTGCGAGTTTTTAAAACGGGCCCTGATTTTCTTGATCCACAAATTCTAGCTCAAGCCTCCGGCGAGCACGTTGAACAATTGGATTTGTGGATGGCAGGAGAAAACTACTGTCGTTATCAATTTTACCAAGCGGCAAAAGAAGCGGATTTAATCATAGTCGAAGGTGCTATGGGAATGTTCGATGGCGATCCTTCCAGTGCTGATTTAGCAGCGACTTTTAATATTCCTATGGCGATTGTTATGGATGTTAAGGGTATGGCGCAAACGGCAGCAGCTATTGCGATGGGATTAGCGAATTACCGTGATGATGTAAAAATTGCAGGATTAATAGCTAATAGCTGCAGCACAGAGCGTCATCGTCAATTAATTGAAGATGCACTGCCCGAAAAATTACCTTTGCTAGCGACTCTTGCACGATCGGAAGCGGTTGCCTTACCTGAGCGTCACTTGGGATTAGTGCAAGCCAGTGAGGTGCGAGACGAATTAGAGTTACGTTTTGAAGCGGGTGCTGATTGGCTGGTGGATGCAGGGTTAGAAAATATATTGGAGCGTTTTGTTAACGTTGAGTTTAAGCCTGCGCAGCTGCCGATTGAAAAACCATTATTAAAAAACAAAACCATTGCCGTGGCAAAAGATGAAGCCTTTAGTTTTATCTACCAAGCGAATTTATTAATTCTTGCAGAATTAGGGGCTGACGTTAAATTTTTCTCGCCACTGCATGATGATGAAATCCCCGCTGCGGATGCGCTATGGTTACCTGGTGGCTATCCGGAATTACACGCTGAAAAATTAGCAAAAAATATTTCGATGCTTAATAGTATGCGAGAATTTTCCGCGCAAGAAAAACCAATTTTAGCCGAGTGTGGTGGTTTTCTCTATTGCTTAGAAGATTTAACTGACTTAAATGATGAAACTCATGTGATGGCCAATATTCTTGCCGGCCAAGGTGCGATGAAAGGCAAGCGTGGTTGCCAAGGGATGCAAACTGCAGTCTTCCCAGAAGGTGAAGTGCGTGCTCATGCGCATCATAGGTCGCGCAGCTTTAATATGCCAGAAGCACTTTCTCATGGTCGTCGTCAGCGTCATCCAGCTCCCGGCGAAGCTATTTATCGTTATAACAATTTAAATGCTAGTTATCTGCATTTATTTTTTCCATCCAATCCTAAAGCCATCAGTTGTTTATTCGATCCCGAGCTCGCAAGAGAGCTAATCGATAAAGAGCTAACTGATGCAGTAATTCTATAATTTATAGGTGATATTAAATATGACTATCGAAATGTTTTCGCTATTAGTAACCGGCCTAGGGTTAGGTTTGTTGCACGCCCTTGATGCCGATCACGTAATGGCAGTATCGGCATTAAGTAATCGTAAACCCAGTTTAAAACGTACATTGAAATTCAGTGCTAACTGGGCGATTGGTCATGGCAGTGTATTAATTATTTTAGGTTTATTATTTTTTGGCCTAGGTATCGCATTACCAGAAACAGTTCAGAAAATTGCAGAGTCTAGTGTTGGGGTATTATTGATTGCTTTAGGCCTAGCGTGTTTTTGGCAATTTCATAAAGAAAAAATTGTATTAAATAAACATACCCACGAACACAGTCACGGTGCGATTGAACATACGCATTTACACATCGATGGCCATGATAAAAATCATGCTGAAAATGGCGATAAAAAACTGGATAGTCCTGAGCAAGTTAAAGAAGCGCACACCCCTGTGATGGTGGGTATTCTTCATGGACTTGCGGGTAGTGCTCCGGCTTTGGCTTTAATACCTGCCATGATGCAAACCAATCTTCTAGAAGCGACAGGTTATTTAGTATTATTCAGTGCCGGCGTTTTATTTTCGATGGTGACCTTCGGTTTAAGTTTTGGTCTAGTGCAGAAAAAATTACAACAGAAATCTGTGAAAGTATTTAATTGGAGTCGTAAAGTGATTGCTTCAGCTGCTGTCGGTATTGGCTTTTACTGGCTTGCTCAGGCGATTTAATTCGTGTGGCCCGAAAGCGCTGATAAGACCAAGGCAGAAGAGCCAAAACCACTACGCTCTGGGCTAACGACGGGCTGCTGTGCTACGGCTTGCTGTATCGCAGCAGGACATGCGTTATTGGATAATAAACAAGACTCAGTGGTTAGTGTCACTCTGCCTAAGGGTAAGATAGTTGAGCTAACCATAAAGAGTTATCAGCTGTCTGACTCAGTTGTCAGAACCTGCACCATAAAGGATGCCGGTGATGACCCCGATGTGACCCACGGTGCTGAAGTATTCGTTGAGTTAAAATTAATTTCTAAGCAAAAAATTATTTTTAACGCGGCAAAGGGTGTCGGCACGGTTACCCGTGATGGCTTAGCTTTGGCTATCGGCGAGCCTGCGATCAATCCCGTACCGAGAAAAATGATGACGGAACATCTGCAAGCAATCGCTCAGCAATATGGATATCAGGGTGGCTTTAAAGTATCGGTTGGTGTAATTAAGGGTGAAGACCTAGCGCTAAAAACCATGAACCCAAGACTGGGTATTATCGGTGGTTTATCCATATTAGGCACCACGGGAATCGTGCGGCCATTTTCCTGTGCCGCTTATATCGCCTCTATTCATCAGGGAATTGATGTAGCAACAACGAATGGTTATCGCCATATCGCAGCGTCTACGGGTAGTAGTAGTGAAGCAGTCATTCGCGATCATTATCAATTGCCAGAAATTGCCTTAATTGAAATGGGTGATTTTGTTGGTGCAGTATTCAAGCACCTTAAGAATAATCGTGATCGTATACAGCTCGATAAACTGAGTATCTGCGGTGGCTTTGGCAAGATGACCAAGCTGGCTCAAGGGCATCTCGATCTACACAGTAAAGCTTCCAGTATTGATTTAGAGTTCTTGGCCGAACAAGTTGCTGACTTGTGTGCTAATGGGCAGGGTGCCTCGCCAGAACTAGTGGCGCAAGTGAGAAGTGCCAATACCAGTATTGAAGTATTGAAATTATGCCAGTTAAATAATATTGATCTGGCGAGTAAAATTTGTCAGCTGGCTTTAGCAACCGCTAGAAAAATAGTGCCATCGAATATTGAATTAGAAGTCTGGGCGATCAATCGTCAAAGCTTAGTCGTTGGGAAAGCCTGTGAATGAAAATATTAATTTTAGGTGGTACTAGTGAAGCCAAAATATTGGCAAAAAAGTTAATCGATATTAAAGATATTGAAATCACCTATAGCATCGCAGGTTTAGTCAGAAAAGCAGAATTGAATTGTGAAGTTATAACGGGCGGATTTAGCCAGTTAGGTGGTTTAACAAAATATCTGCAACAAAAAAAAATTGATCTGATAGTGGATGCTACTCATCCTTTTGCGGTAAAGATGAGCTTGCAGGCATTACGCTCAGCGCAAGACGTTAGTATTCCATGCTACTCATTTGTTCGTCCAGAATGGGCCGCGCAGACAGGAGATAACTGGTCTTTATTTGCAGGCGAAGAACAACTATTAAATGAGTTAGCATTAGCGATTAATACCGGTAGTCAAAATGTATTCTATACCAATGGCCAAATTGATCGAAAACTGGCGGTAGAGCTAGACGCTATTGCAGAATTAAACGAAGCCTTTGGTCCGGCGCGATACATAGTGCGTAGTGCAAAAGAAACAGAGCTGCCGCAATATGCTCATTGGCTGCAAGCCATTGGTCCGTTCAACCTTGCTGACGAATTAGCATTATTAAAAGAATACGAAGTTGATTTGATCGTGTGCAAAAATAGCGGTGGCGAAGCGACCAAAGCCAAGCTAGAGGCGGCGCGTGAATTAGGTATTCGTGTATTAATGCTACAGCGCCCTATTCTAGAGAATGATACGGCCCATAACCTGCAGACAGGAAGTATGAGTAGAGTGTTTAACAATCTTGATGAAATTTTCGAGTTTATAAGTGAAAAATGCTCAAGTGATTATCATCGCGCTTTGAATTATAAAGCTGACTGATAAAAAGCTTCGTATAAACAGATAGCCCATATTTACTATATAAAAGAGATACCCTGTGCCCTTTGATTACGTCATAGATCCAAAAGCCATCGAAAAAAATAGCTTCGAAATGATTCGCCAGTTAACGGATCTTAATGGTTTAGATCAAAGCCAGCAGCAAGTTGTAATGCGTATTGTGCATAGTGTTGGTATGCCAGAAGTCGCACAGAAAGTTAAATTTAGTGCTAATGCCTGTGCATCAGGTCAAGCAGCGTTAGTCGCAGGTAATGCAATCTTATGCGATGTCGAAATGGTAAAACAGGGCATCACTAAGCGCATGATTCAGCAGCCACCGTTATGTTTTCTTAATGATCCGCGAACGGTAGAGCTTGCAAAAGCCAGTGGCGAAACGCGATCAATGGCCGCATTAAAATTTTGGGGTGATGATCTTGCCGGCAGTATAGTCGTTATTGGTAATGCACCTACTGCGCTCTTTCGTTTATTAGAGATGATCAAAAAAGATGGTGGCAAAGAGAGTAAAAATAAACCAGCACTGATTATTGGTATGCCAGTCGGTTTCATTGGTGCGGCAGAATCAAAGCAGGCGTTATGGGATGTTCATGAGCGCTTGGGTATTGAATGTATTACCTTGTTAGGTAATCAAGGTGGTAGTGCTGTTTCTTCAGCAACCTGCAATGCGTTATTACGTTGTAACATTGGCGAGATCTATTAATTATGGCTATTCATGTCATTGGCTTAGGGGTATCAGAGCAAGCGGTATTAACTGCCAATGCTATGGGCGCACTCAAGCAATCTGAGGTTATTATTGGCAGCCCACGCCAAATGGATACTATTTTTAATATTGCGGTTGATCCTGTTTCTAGCCCTATCTCTAAAGGGCAAAAATTTATAGCCCTGCCAAAATTAAACGAATTAAAAACATTATTAACTGGTTTTTCAGATAAAAACGTCTGTATCTTAGCCTCGGGTGATCCACTGTATTTTGGTATTGGTCGCTGGTTGGGTAAAAACATTCAAAATGAAAAACTAGTTTTTCACCCTGGAGTATCAAGCATTCAAGCAGCGTGTCATAAGCTAGGTTTGTCGCTGCAAGACTGTGATGCAATCAGTTTACATGGTCGCCCAGTGGAAACCCTAAGAAGCTTAATTCGTCATAATCAAACGCTCGTTATCCTCACCGATAAACACAGTCAGCCAAAGCGACTAGCCCAAGAGTGTTTTAATATGGGTTATCACGACGCAAAGGTTACTGTCTGTGAAGACTTAGGTTATGAAAAAGAGCAGCTGCGTAGTTTTTCTATTGAAGAGTTAATAGATTCATCTGCAATCAAATTTTCAGACCTGCAAGTAACGGTTATTGAAACAGGTATTAGTAAGTCGATGCCTCAGTTCCCTGGTTTTAACGACGAATTATTTATTACCGGTAAAGAAGCGGGCAAAGGTTTAATCACTAAGCGTGAAGTTCGCCTCGCAGTATTATCATTATTACAACCAAGCCGCGGAGATGTCGCTTGGGATGTGGGGGCAGGTTGTGGCGGTATTGCCGTCGAGTGGGCCTACTGGAATAAAGCAGGGCAAGTACACGCAATAGAACATAACGATCAGCGTTTTGATTGTTTGCAGCAAAATAGCCAGCGCTTTGGTGTTGTGGATAACATAACCGCTATACAAGGTCGGGCGCCTGCGGTATTAGATTCATTACCTCAAGCGAATAAAATCTTTATTGGTGGCAGTGATGGCGAGATGTCAGAACTATTAGCGTTTTGCTGGATGCAGTTACCAGAAAATGGTGTGCTGGTGGTCAGTGCGGTAATGGAAAAAACCAAGCAGCAGCTGTTAACCTTCCGTGATGAATTATTAATGGTTGGCAGCGCAACAATTGAAACATCACAAATTGCGATTAGTCGCGGTGAAGAACTTGCAGGGCAATTAGTCTACCGCCCTAATTTACCCGTGACCTTATTTCGCTTTCAAAAGAACAGCATCTAATTATGAGCCTGGAAAATAATAGCAGCATGAATGCACAATTTATCGGTTTAGGCGTAGGCCCTGGTGATCCAGAACTCATCACTTTAAAAGCCCATCGTTTAATGCAAAATGCGGATGTGGTTAGCTATCTTGCCAATGAACAAGGCAGCTCTCAAGCACGAGATATTGCTCAACATAGCTTAGAGGGTAGTAAAGCAGGGCAAATAGAAATACCTGTGCCGATGCCAATGAAAAACGATCGTACGGGAGCTAATCTCGCTTATGATCTAGCAGCTGATAAAATCCGTACAGTGATAGCCGAAGGAAAGAAGGTTGTTTTTTTATGTGAAGGCGACCCATTATTTTTTGGTTCGTTTAGCTATTTGTTAGATCGCTTACAAGATGAAATGACTTGTGCTGTCGTACCAGGTATTTCATCGGTACACGCAGCTTCTTCGGCATTGAAGCTACCTCTGTCTATGTTAACAGAATCGGTAGCGATCATTAATGGTCGCCATAGCGATGAACAAATACGTCAAACGTTACAGCAGCACGATAGCGTTATTATTATGAAAGCGGGGCCTTATCGTCCTAAGATTTTGCAAGCTTTAGAAAATACTGGCCGCAGCGGCGAAGCGAACTATCTAGAATATATAGGCCGTGATGAGCAAATAATTGTTGATGATGTTAGTGAGTTGAACGATGAAAAAGGGCCATACTTTTCTTTATTTGTTGTGCTTAAAAATGAGCGTGAAAGGTAGTGAAAGAATTAAATCAGCCAATCAAAATCATTGCATTAACCGAAGCTGGGCATCGTTTAGCCATACAGATTGCTGAGGGCTTGCTGACTGGTATAGATGCTGAAAAAAAACTTGTGGATGTTTGGTATAAACCTAAGCCGTTCGCAGAAAAAGTTCAGCAAGTATTTGTCCGCGGAGAGCGTCTTATATTTATTTGCGCGACAGGCATCGTGGTAAGAACTCTCGCACCTGTTTTGCAAGATAAGCATAACGACCCAGCAATATTGATACTCGATGAAGCAGGAAAGTTTGTAATACCGTTATTATCGGGTCACGAAGGTGGCGCGAATGACTGGGCTAATCAAGTTAGTGAATTGATTGATGCACAGTTAGTGATGACTACTGCCAATCCTTATTTAAAGCCTATTTATAGCGTCGGTATGGGTTGTGAAAGAAACTGCCCACTGTCGTATCTCTCTGAGTTATTAGATCAATGTTTAGAGCAGGCAGGGCTTACTATAGAGCAAGTCACAAGCATCAGCAGTATTGATATTAAAGCTGATGAAACACATTTAATTGCGCTGGCTAAAAAATTGAATAAACCGTTTATCACTTGGAATAAAGGTGATTTAGCAACGGTCGAAGCACAGCTCAGTACTCGCTCAGATTATATTTTTAAAACAGTTGGCGTGTATGGCGTTGCAGAATCAGCGGCACTTTATAGTGCTCAATCTGAAACTGGCCAAACAGCAGAATTAGTATTGAACAAACATAAAAATGCCAAAGCAACGTGTGCGATTGCGCGCTCGTATCCTGGTATTAATAATATTTAAAGTTAATAAACAGAAGTAATAAAATGACCAAACTGTATTTGATAAGCACAGGCCCGGGTGATGCCGATTTAATCGCCCCAAGATCTATTAAAGCCATCAGCGAATGTAGTGACCTTGTTGCTTATGGCTTATATCTAGATTTATTAGGTAGCGTATGTGATGGAAAAATTCACCACGACTTACCATTAGGTGAAGAAATTGGCCGCGCTCGTTTAGCGTTAGATCTCGCTGCAAGTGGTAAGACTACCGCTCTGATTTCCAGTGGCGATATTGGTATCTACGCCATGGCCACTTTGGTTTTTGAATTGCTCGATATGCAGTTACAAGGCAAAGAAAGTCATCCTGAGTGGTTAGATATTGATATTGAAGTAGTACCCGGTATCTCTGCCATGCAAGCTGGCTCAGCACGCATTGGTGCGATGTTAGGCCATGACTTCTGTACGATCTCATTGTCAGACTTATTAACCCCTTGGCAGACCATTGAGAAGCGCTTACACAGTTGTGGAGAAGGTGACTTCGTAGTCTCTTTTTATAATCCACGCTCGAAAAAACGTGATTGGCAGATCAATACCGCCCGCGATATTTTATTACAGTATCGCCCAGCCAATACCCCGGTATTATTAGGCCGCCAATTAACCCGTGAAGATGAAAGCATTACCATTACAACGCTCGATAAACTTGATGCTGCTGATGTAGACATGTTCACCTTAGTGAGTGTGGGTAATAGTGAAACGCGCCACATTGAAAACGGTGAAAAAGAGTGGGTTTATACCCCACGCGGTTACAGCAAAAAATTATAAAGGGCTAATGTAATGACAGTTTATTTTATTGGTGCAGGCCCGGGTGATCCAGAGCTTATTACCATCAAGGCGCAGCGTTTAATTAATGCTTGCCCAATTATTTTATATGCAGGCTCTTTAGTACCGCGTGCGGTTTTGGCCGACGTAGAAGATAGCGCCGAGCAGATTATTGATACTGCCAGCATAGATCTAGATGAAATTATTGAACATATAAAAGTAGCGCATAAAGAAGGCAAAGATGTTGCCCGCGTTCACAGTGGTGACCCTTCGTTATACGGTGCTATTGGTGAACAAATTCGTCGCTTAAATGAATTGGGTATCGATTTTGAAATCATCCCCGGTGTTACAGCAACGTCTGCTTCGGCGGCTTGGTTGGGTAAAGAGTTAACGCTATCGGGTGTTTCTCAAACCATAATCATGACCCGCTATGAAGGAAAAACGCCATTCCCTGAGCGTGAACGTTTACCAGCCCTTGCAGCCAGTGGTGCGACTTTAGCAATTCATTTGGGTGTGACCCGCATTCATAAAATAGTGGAAGAACTTATTCCACATTATGGCGAAGACTGCCCAATTGCAGTGTGCTATCGCACCTCTTGGGAAGACCAAGACAAAGTTATCGGTACATTAAAAGATATCGTTGCCAAAGTACGGGAAAAGAAATTTACCCGTACCTCTCTGATTCTTGTTGGTCATGTTCTAGGCGAAGGAGACTTTGATGATTCGTATTTATACGATGAGAAACAAGCCCATGTTTTTCGCCCAAAGGTAAAACCGAAAAAGCCAAGAAGTGTTGAAGATGCCCAAGCACATCCAACCTTAAAAATATAAAATCGTATAAAAATATAAATACTCTTTAGGAGCATTTTAAAATGACCGAACAAACAATGAATAGCTTAGATGATGTTGTTAATAATCTGCCTAGCGTATTGCCAGAAAATAGCGGCATTATTATTTGTGGCCATGGCAGCCGAGCAAAAATTGCCGAAGAAGAATTCAGCTTATTAGCCAAAGGATTACGCGCGCGTTTTCCTACGTTAAAAATCGAATACGGATTTTTAGAATATTCTTCACCGAATATACACATGGCACTCGATCGTTTACGCGAAGACGGGGTAAAGCATATTTTTGCCGTGCCGGGAATGTTGTTCGCCGCCACCCATGCAAAAAATGATATCCCTTCGGTATTAACCACCTATAAAGAAAGCTACCCAGAACTTACTATCGAATATGGTAAAGAGCTTGGTTTGCACGATGAAATGATCAGTGCTTTTCAGCATCGAGTCGCTGAGTCATTAGGCTATCAAACCTCTATCGGTGACAAGGGGCCAGCAGTCGGCGATTTGTACGATACTATGTTGGTGGTTGTTGGGCGTGGTACTTCCGTTGTTGATGCCAATGCCGACGCTGCAAAACTGACTCGAATTATCAGTGAAAACCTAGGCTTTGGTTGGTCCGAAACCGTTTATTCCGGCGTGACTTATCCAAGTGTGGGCCGCGGTTTAGAAATGGCATTGAAGCTTGGTTTTAAGAAAATCGTGGTAGCGCCTTACTTTTTATTCGGTGGCCGCTTAATCGACCGTATCTATGCCTATGTTGATAAGGTTGCGGCGGAAAATCCAGACGTCGAATTTATTAAAGCAGATTACCTACGTGATCAATCCCACGTACTAAATACCTTCATTACCCGCATCGCTGAAATTGCTCAGCCAAGACAAGAAAATGCAATGGGATTAATGGAAGACTTTCAGCGTCGCTTAGCGGCTGGTGAAGTTGATGTTCATCACCACCATGCTGAATTCCAGCCAGAGAGTGAGCATTCTCATGAGCACACACATGAGCACGCACATGAGCATTCTCACGATCATGGGCATCATCATGCGCCATACAAGCACATAGCTCACCCGTATGGGCCGCGCACAATGATTAATGATAATGTCTGCTGCTGCTTTATGCGTCAGTTTCCGCAAGACGTGATTGATGAAGAGAAAGCAATTAAAGCAGAGGCAGAAGGTGTGCCTGTGTGTAAGCGATAAAGGCAACTCTTAGAACATGCAGCTGCTAAATGTTAGTTGCTGCATGCATGTTTTTATAACGAATGCATGACATGAGAATTTGTACTGGCGCATCAGGGAGGTTTATGAAGAAAATATTTTTAGCACTAATAGTCCTAGCAGCCTACTTCACTTTCAGCGGCTCAGACCAAGTAGACCTACACGCAAGTGATGTAGATGCGAGTTGTTCTGTGGTTATGTTTACTACAGATTGGTGTGGAACCTGTAAAGTCGCAAAAACCTATTTCGAAAAGCAAAATTATTCCTATTGTGAATTTGATGTGGAAAAAGATCCGCTTGCCAACCTCTACTATCAGGAGTTAGACACAGGGGGTGTGCCCACCATTTTAATTGGCAACCGTATGACGCTGGGTTTTTATCCGGATAAAATTGACGAGCTAATGTCCGGCTTAGATTGATACCCTCTACGGAACCTATGTCTTAGGTGCTAGTCACATGAGCCAAGCAGAAATGTTTTATACAAAGGCGGAATCGACTTATAATGGGCAGATAAATTCTTCACTCTATTAACAACTAATAGAGATCTATATAAAACATACGGAATCACAATGAGTTTTACCAAGCAAATGTTGTTGGGGCTGTTTCTTGGCCTTGGCATCGGCATCTTCCTCGGCGAATTTTCACAACCCTTTTCTATCGTAGGCAATATTTACATCGGACTACTGCAGATGACGGTATTGCCTTATATCGTAGTTTCTTTGGTTGCCAACTTAGGGCGCATTTCTTGGAGTGAAAGTCGCGGTTTATTGATCTCTGCGATATCGGTATTAGCGTTGGCATTAGTGCTGGGCATGGGGATGTTGGTTGTTATTCCTTACGCCTTTCCCGAATGGCAAAGCGGGTCTTTCTTTCGGGCTACCATGGTCGAATCTGCCAAGGCTTTTGATCTTGTTGCTATGTATATTCCGGCGAATCCTTTTAATTCACTGGCTAATAATATTGTACCGGCGGTGGTGCTATTTAGCATTTTACTGGGTGTGGGTGTCAGTGGCGTCACGGGTAATGGAGGCTTCTTACAAGGCTTAGATGTGGTTGAAGCGGCGCTGAATCGCATCAATAAAATGGTGATCAAGTTAACCCCAATCGGCATATTAGCGATTGCTGCGGGCACCGCGGGCACTATTTCTGTGGATGAGTTAAGTCGCCTGCAAGCCTATTTAATTACCTATACCGTCATCGCGCTGGTGCTTAGCTTTTTGGTGCTGCCGCTGCTGGTTTCTGCCGTTACCCCCTTTAGCTACAAAGACCTAGTCACTATTCCTAAGGATACTTTAATCATGATTTTTGCCACGGCGAAAATCATTGTATTAATGCCGCAGTTGGTAGAAAACGTTAAGGCGCTATTTCGCCGCTACGATTTAGAAGATGAGCATGTGGATTCTGGTGCGGAAGTATTAATGCCTTTGGCCTATCCATTTCCGAATTTGGGCACCTACGTCATCTTAATGTTTATTCCTTTTTCGGCCTGGTATATGGGGCGGAGTTTTGACTTTTCTGATCAGGTTGTCTTTCAGGCGGCCTCGTTCTTAAGCAGTTTTGTCGCACCGATTATTGGTATTCCTTTCTTGTTAGATCTAATGCGCGTGCCAGCAGATATGATGGAATTGTTCATGATGTCTACCGTGTACACAGATCGAATTAGGGTCGTGCTAGGGGCGGTGCATTTGTTATCCCTTACTATTGTTGTGCTCGCTATTCATCGAGGCGTATTCCGCTGGAATATTCCAGCCTTACTCAAGGCGATCGCCATCTCGGCCTTGGCGATTACAATCTCCTTATTAGGGGTGCGTGCCTATTTATCTCAGGCAATGGAGGGTAAGCAAGGCGGTTCGGAAGATTTAGTGCAGATGCGCTGGATGGATCGGACAGTGGATGTTGAGGTTTATAAGAACTCGCTACCTGCCATTGATAATATGGCCGATGCAAAGGATAGAATTTCTACAATTATGCAGCGTGGCACATTGCGGGTAGGTTATTTAGCGGATTCTTTGCCATTTGCTTTCTCTAACGAGCAGGGTGAGGTTACTGGTTTTGATATAGAGATGGCGCACATACTGGCCAGAGATCTTAATGTTAATTTAGAACTGGTGCGCATCACAACGGATCAGGTCGGCGAGTTATTTGATAGTGGGCAGCTGGATATTGTTATGTCGGGCCTAGGCATTACTGCCAAGCGTGCGCTGCAATGGGAATTTAGTACTTCACCAATGGATTTAACGTTAGCGGTACTGGTGGAAGACCATAGACGTAATGAGTTTTTAACGCTGAAAAATTTGAAAAATAATTCTCACCTTAATCTCGGTATTGTTGGAGCAGATTCTGCTTATAAACATTTATTAGAAAATACGATCGATAATGTGAATTTAGTATCTGTGGCTTCTCCTAGGGCATTTCTAAAAGGCAATAAGCCTGATCTTGATGGCATCATTTATTCTGCCGAAGGTGGCTCAGCTTGGACTCTGTTATATCCCAGTTATACCGTAGTGGTGCCAGAGCCTGGAAATATCAAATTATCCATGTCTTACCCTCTGCCTAAGGGCGATGTCGATTGGAAACGTTTTGTTTCGCAGTGGGTAGAGATAAAGCAGAAAGAAGGCACGATTAGCGCCTTGTTTGATCATTGGATACAGGGCAAAGGAGCCGAGGATACGACCCCTAGATGGTCGGTGATACGTAATATTTTACATTGGGTCGATTAAGGCCTTATTTACTTAGTAGGCTCAGCTGTTACTCTAATGCAATTCTTCATTATGGTTAGAGGCCTTTGTGTACTTATTCCAATCACACACCATCATCGCGATTGTTCTAGCGATTGCTCTAGCGACTATTTCTATTCCCGTGCTGGCGGTTGATATTTCTGACGCTTCGAAAAAATCGGGTATCAATGCCCCAGCAGTAGAATCTTTTGGTTTTGGTAAAACCCCCGGTTACTTGCTGATGCCAATTCCTATTGTTGATCCTACCATTGGTAATGGTCTAGCACTGGGTGCGATGTTTACATTGCCAGCTGACTCCGATCAACACACAAGACAAACCAATAGCTATACCGTGGGGGGCTTCTATACCGATACTGGCAGTTGGGCGATTGGCTTGCAAGAGCAAGACTATTTTTTGGATGATTCACTGCGCTTGAGTACCGCTCTTGTTCATGGGCAATTTAATCTGAAATATTATGGCAGTAGTGCAGATTCTCCTTTAGCCGATAATCCTATGGATTATTCATTAAAAGGTACCTTCCTAAAGCCGCGTCTACTGCTGCGCCTATTTGATAGTAACTTCTTTTTAGGATCGCAGTTAACGGTCTCAAGAATAAAGACCAAGCTTGATGAATTTACCGATGAAATTCCACAGGAAGACATCGATGACAAAACCTATGGACTAGGTGTGGTCGGGCAGTATGATAGTCGCGATAATGCATTTTCTGCGACTCAAGGCAGCTATACCGAAGTGACTTATGATGTTTTTGATAGAGCAAGACATTCTGGTTTCAGTTATAAAAAAATGGAAAGCTTTTATAATTATTATGCCACCCTCAATCCTGGTTGGGTCGCTGTCTTTCAAGCACAAGCCGACTTCTCTCATGGCGATGTTCCCTTTTATGCTTTGCCTTACATTAATCTGCGGGGTTTTCCTGCAGGGCGTTATATTGCACAAAATGCGGCATCTCTGCAGACAGAATTACGCTGGACCTTTGCTAATCGTTGGGGCGCTTTAGCGTTTGTTGGCGCGGGTAAAGTTGCCGATGATATTCGCGACTATGGTGATAGTGAAACGATAGGATCGTATGGGCTGGGTGTGCGGTTTATGGCCTCGGTAGAGGATAGAATTAACTTAGGTATTGATTTAGCTTCAGGCCCTGATGATACCGCAATCTATTTTCGTATAGGTGAGGCTTTTTAACGCGATCATTCAATAAAAATTCTCACTTGCATATAATGTTCTAAGGCTAAATATAATGATAAGAGTTAATAGATTAACTGCGCTGGTGGCTCCTCTGTCATATACCGGCATTGTATTGGCGGTGGTATTTTTTTCTATCTCGCTTTCACCTTCACTATTGCCTAGACCTTATGCCTTGCAAGGGATACTTTCTGGCATCGTGCTCGCGCTTGGTTATGGTCTTGGAGTTATCATCAAGTGGCTTTGGGACTATTTACGGCTGCCGCTTTTAAGGAATAAAGTTTTAATTATATTTAAAATAATAATTAGTATTTTGAGTGCCATATTGTTTTTTTATTCTGTCTACTATTCCAGCCAATGGCAAAATGATGTACGTGAACTGATGAGGTTGGAAGCAAGTGAGTTACATCTACCTCTTTTGATGATGTTAATCGCTATCGGTTTAGCGGCATTAATATTTTCTCTAGCAAAAATAATGAGTCTTATTTTTATTAAAATAAAATTGAGATTGAAAGGAATAATTCCTCACCGCATAGCGAAGGTTATTAGTTTTTTATTAGTGGCCACTTTAGTATTTTTTCTTACCAATAATATGATGATTGGTAAAATTGTGAGTGCTTTAGATAATACCTATTTAATTATCGATGAAAATATAGCGAGCGAGCTATCACCGCCAGAATGGAAAGATGCCAGTGGTAGTTCTCGTTCGCACATTCCTTGGCAGAGTATCGGAAAAACAGGCCAAGAATTTATTATTAACGGGCCAGATAAAAAATCCATCGAGTCCTTTTGGGGTAAACCGAGCTTACCGCCGCTACGGGTCTATGTTGGGCTTAGGAGTAAAGAAACTGCTGAAGAACGGGCAGAGTTGGCTCTACAGGAGTTAATTCGCACCAAGGCATTTGAACGTTCGAAGTTAGTGATAGCAACTCCCACTGGTACCGGCTGGCTTGACCCTCATGCCGTAGATACTTTTGAATATCTCCACCAGGGTGATACGGCGATTGTTGCGATGCAGTATTCCTATTTACCAAGCTGGCTGACATTATTGGTAGACCCTTCAAGCGCGAAAGATTCTGCTTATCAACTATATAATAAGGTTCATGGTTATTGGTCACAGCTTGATAAAGAGACGCGGCCAGACCTTTATTTATTTGGTTTAAGTCTTGGGGCTTATGGTGCAGAAACGTCAATTAATTTAATGACCATTATTAAAAATCCGATTCAGGGAGCACTGTTTGTTGGCGCTCCTTTCACTAGCACTATCGCACCTATTCTGACTAAGTATAGGAATGAAGGTTCGCCACAGTGGTTGCCTATTATTCAAGATGGTTCCATGGTTCGGTTTAGTGCTCAAGAAAATAGTTTGATTAATAAGCGTTGGATATGGGGACCCGTAAGAGTTGTCTATATTCAATACGCCAGTGATCCCATTGTATTTTTCTCTACCGACTTGTATCGCAAAGAACCTGATTGGATGACAGGGTTAAGAGGCTATGATGTGTCTAAGGATCTCCAGTGGTTTCCACTGATCACTTTTTTCCAAGTGTTATTTGATATACCGATGGCGGATAAAATGCCAAGAGGCAGTTCGCACAATTACTCTACGAGTAGTTATATCGATGGCTGGGTTGAAGTGAGTGATCCGAATGTTTGGACAGCCGCAAAAGCCGAACGCTTAGAGCGGATATTTGATCACGTACAATAACCCCGATTAATTAATCGCTATATTCTGGATGAGAGTCAGTTCTCATCCAGAGCAGTACTCGGTTAAACTCAAGCTAATCTGTGAAACCTAAGCCCTAAGCCTTAGTCTCATCGGGCGAATTTAAACACAGTAGCTCCATCAATGAATACAACACCGCTCTACCAGTAATATCTGCATACATAAAAATGGTGATCAAGCTAACCCCAATAGGTATTCTGACCATTGCGGGTAGGTTATTTGGCGGATTCGCTGCGGTTTGCTTTTTCTAACGAGTAGGGCGAAATCACCGGCTTCGATATCGAAATGGCACACATGCTTGCCAGATATCTTGAAGTAAACCTAGAGCTGGTGCGTATTAAAACCAGCGAGATTAGCGAACTGTTTAATAGCGGCCAACTGAATAGCGTTATGTCGGGGTTAGACATTACCGCCAAGCACGTTGCAATAGGAATTCAGTGCTTTGCCGCGACTTTTTAACTCTGCAAGATCTGAAAAAGAACCCTGACCTTCGCCTTGGAATCGTCGGTGCTGATACTGCTTATAAACACTTACTAGAAAATGCGATTGGTAATGTGAATTTATTTTCAATGGCCAACCCATTACCGAAAGGAGAGGTCGCTTGGAAGCAGTTTGTTTCGCAGTGGCTAGAAATCAAAAAAAAGCCACGATTACTTCTTTATTTGATCATTGGATACAAGGTAAGGGGCAGAAGATACGACGCCACACTGGTCGGTGATTCGGAATGTTTATCATTGGGTAGATTAGGCTTGGCTGGGTTAATGTCTAGGTTAAAAGTGCATTTTAAAAATATGGGTATTCATACAGTTGATTTCAGGGGGAGAGTCAAAATCGTGCGCGTTTGCACGGAACTTATTTTTAGTTTGCGCGTTTGCACTGGAAGAATAATAAAAAATGTAGCAGAATCAGTGCATTATCAATATGGAGCCTGACATAACGAGACCCTCGTTATTTAGGTAAACGCGCATGCGCGTATTTCTGGAGCTTGGAAATGGACTTTGTTAATTACCGAGTAGAATCAAAGAGTTGCCACGGAGTCGCGAAATCTCGCTTCCGTGCAAACGCGCATGCCTATGAGTAAAATGTTAAGCATCAAAACTATGAATATCGATATCGCAAAGAGAGTACAGATAGCAATGCTTGGTGAAGTGCCGCCAACTCTTAGGTATCTCTACGCGTCGCTGGAATCAGGCACACTAAATTTTCACGCTGTCTTCACTGACGATGCAACTGATGATCATCTTGAGTCTGCTAGCTGTGTCTTAACAGAGGTATTAGCTGGTTGCCCACGTAGTACTCCGCTCAATGAAAAAATTGAACGTAATGGCTCAATACCGTGGAAAATCGGTACTGGTGAAAACCTACTGTATTTAAGGTACGGTGAGCTCGACAATGCTTAACAAAGCTGTCAATCGGGACTTGGGTAAGTCGTCCTCCTTTTTGCATAAAACCGCAAAAAGGCCGCCAACTCACCCAAGCCCATTACAGCGGCGTTAGGTTTACGAATGGGTACTGAGATAATAGTCATCACAATATTTCAGCTATGGGTGTTTTCCTATTCTGTGCTTGTGCGCGTACTTAGAGCCGTTGCAGTTAAAACTGGAATAATAGAACCCGAGATTAAGCTGGCTTATAAAATCCATGCTGCCGTATTGTTTGTCGTTTCGTTGCTACCTTCACTATCGTTTTTGTGGGCAATATCGGATGATTATAGTTTCGCTATTGGGTACATAGTTGTTATCCAGTTGCCCATAATATTAGTTACATTAGTAACCTTAATGCCACTGAAAGAGTGGAAAAACCTAACAAGTTTAGCCAGCATCGCCCTGAACTTCCCCCGATTTAGTGGACACCTCTAAATAACTTAGAGGTGTTACAATGC
>ERZ1027231.64-NODE-64-length-73559-cov-20.744381_pt1 | contig 73559 bp, 67 predicted proteins | sample MGYA00520866_ERZ1027231 | MGnify/ENA primary metagenome ERZ1027231 (study PRJEB33311, sample SAMEA4378411) | marine metagenome | biome: Marine biome; feature: Fjord; material: Water | collected 2014-07-20T08:00:00Z/2014-07-... | depth 75 m ...
AAACACAGGAAAACTTTGAACTGCTATTGAATCACAATGTTGAAGATTTGAAACGTAGTAGTTCAGGCGGATGGTCGGTATTAGTTGAAGATCGAGATTCTAAGAAAAGCAGTCGTATTCAAGCCGGGTTTGTATTCCTGGGGGCTGGTGGCGGTGCTTTACCTTTATTGCAAAAGTCTAAGATCCCGGAAAGTAAAGGCTATGGCGGTTTCCCTGTAAGTGGCCAGTGGTTGGTATGTGAAGAGTCTGAAATTGCCGATCAACATCACGCCAAGGTATATGGCAAGGCTGCCATTGGTGCGCCACCTATGTCGGTTCCTCACTTGGATACGCGAGTGATCAACGGTAAAAAAGCGTTATTGTTTGGTCCGTTTGCTGGATTTACTACTAAGTTCTTGAAGCAGGGATCTAAGATGGATTTACCTTCATCTATCAAGGGTAACAACCTTAAGCCTATGATGTCGGTGGGCATGAATAATATGGACTTAACGCGTTATCTTATTAGTGAAGTATTCCAGTCGGATCGTTCACGTATGAACTCTTTACGTGAATACTTCCCAGAAGCAAAAGATGCAAACTGGTCGCTGGCAGATGCCGGTCAACGTGTGCAGATTATTAAGAAAGATGAAAAAGGGAAGGGCACGTTGGAATTTGGTACTGAAATCGTGGCTTCTGAAGATGGCACTATTGCTTCTTTATTAGGGGCATCACCAGGCGCCTCTACTGCGGTACAAGCTATGTTAGATGTGATTGAAAAGTGCTTTAGTGATCGCTTGGACAACGCCGGTTGGAGAGCGAAATTAAAAACAATGATTCCATCATATGGAGAATCATTAGTTGAAGACGCAGCCTTGCTAAACACTGTGCGTGAGGAAACTCTAAGCACCTTAAACCTACAAGTATCCTAGGCTTAAAGTTTTAGTGTATCTTGTACCTCTGTACCAGCTAGGTCTGGCGCAGAGGCTTCCTTCCTGTATTTTTCTATTTAGTCCCCCCAAGAAATACTTTGTTGCAAAATGTGCTTCTAGTCACAATAATTAAATTGGGTACAATGTCGCACACTTTTGAACTAGCCAACTGCGTTTCATCTTTTTGATGTCCTAACACTCACTAAGCCTGACCATTTTGCTACGTTCATATCTAAATGGACACGGATAAACGAATGCCTCGAATACTCTTAGTTTTTATATTGTTCGCTTTGGGGAGTCCCTTATGGGCAGCCGAAGGGGACAGCCTTGAAAAAGACCCTGGTGAAACTTGGGGCTGGCGTACGGCCATGATCACCAGCTTAATGCTAACACTAGCGACCAACCCACTAGAGGCTGACGAATTTAGCGTGACAACCATGAGCGCCCCAGATGTGGCAGGGATCAAAACGGGCTTTCGATGGTTTCCTGAAAAGTCTCTTGGCACTATTGCTGGTTTGCCTCTGACTCACTATTACCAGTTTGCATATAGCTATTGGCAGGATTTAGATGTAGACGGCCAGGAAGGGGTGAATAATGTTTTGGAATTTAGCCCTGTATTTCGTTTTAACTGGGGCAATAAAGACTGGTTAAGTTATATGGAAACGTCAGTGGGGGCATCTGTTTTTTCTCGAACTGAGCTGGGTGGACGTCAATTTAGCACTAACTTTCAATTTGTTAATTCATTGGCTTTTGGTGGTTACTTTACGAAGGATACAAGTTGGTCATTACAATTACAGCACTATTCAAATAACAGTATAAAATTGCCTAATAATGGCATTAACTTTTATAACTTTGTCATCGCCCATCGTTATTAACTTCTGCGCTGGCCTTTCATTCAATATGTTAGGCCGACCATCTATCCTTAACCCTCTTTGATAACTTACTGGTTTTAACTTCCTTCCTAATTACGGTTGAAAACCTCTCTAATGAAGTATTAGAGCATACGTTAATTTCTTAACTATTTGCCCTGTGCTTTTCTATATACAAAATGGCATCTTTTACCGCCAAAAGAACCCTGCGATCAATCTCTTCATGTTCGTGGCCCGACATATAAAAAGCAATATCCACTTCATGGCGAAAGTAACGGGTGGGCAGGTTGTTTAAAGCAATACAGGCCAAATCGATCATTTGCTCTTCGGTATAGCCTTTGGGTCTGGCAACATCATTGATGCACATAACCACTTTATGTTCGTAATAATTTTGTATTTGATCGCTAATATTCATGCCAAGTCCCTCTCTTTCCTGATTAGTATAGACCAAGACACTTAAGAAACACGTGGACTTCAGCCTTGTGTTGGGGGCCGTATTATTAAAAATAACTGTTTGGACAAGTCATGCCAGAGAGTTAATGAGTGCTTTTAGTGTTAGTCATGATGCACGTCAAAAAATTAGGTGGTAATGGCGCTACTCTTAAATATTTACAGGAGTAGATTATGCTGGACGTTGAAGAGGTAGCGTTAAAACTACGAAATAAGCAGCATCTTTTGGAGCAAAAAGCAGACGAATTAAGTCTGACCTTAACAAAGGGGGATGGTCCTGTGGTGCAGGGTAGTTTATATGTTCTGCAAGAAAGAGAGTCTTATGCTCAGCAAGAATTACAGCAGGTCAAACATGCAATCTTAAGAATTAAACAAGGGACATATAATGAATGCGAATTATGTCAAAAAGGGATTGAGGCAAATCGATTGTTAGCCCTGCCTTATACTGCTCTTTGCTCGAATTGCGCCCGTGAAGGCTGACAGGTTTAAATGGCTAAAGTAAAAAGCTTGGTGATTTGATTTAATCTTGATGCTTATTAAGTTTTTTCTTCTGTTCATCGCTGAGTAAGGTATCGAGCTTGGCTTCAAGCATTAATAAACGTTGCTCTATCAAGGTTAATTTTTGAATATTTTGACTCTCTTTATCACGCATGGCCTTTTCATCCTCGGCCATGAAAAATGCTGCAAAGCTCGCCGTTAGCATGGTAAATAAACCAATTCCCATCAGTATTAAAAAGGCACCAAATAATCGCCCTGCATTACTGGCAGGAACGATATCGCCATAACCCACAGTAGTGACTGTCACCCAGGCCCACCAAATACCATCGCTGGCTGTTTTTACGTTTGGGTCAATTAAAGACATGATCGTGCCCGATACAACAATTATGACCAGGCTTGCCATGAGCCCTCGGCCTAAATTATTACGGGCTAATACGTGGCGCAAGGTACGGGAGGCTTGGATAAATAAACTGAATAAAATAACTAGGCGCAATACTCTGAGGCCGGCTGCATGGGGGAATATTTGCCAGATAAGAGGGAAAGAAAAAACCACAATAACCAGGTTTACCCAGTTGCTGCCTAGATAACGTTTTTTATTATCAACCAAATAAAGCAGGGTAAGCGTTTCAGTTACAAAAAATACCCACACTACCCAATCGCTTATAATCGTGTGGGAAAACTGTTGATTAATATTTTGTAAATACCAATCAATAATGATCCAGCCAGCCAATAACAGCATGGGGCCATCCAGTATCCGCCCAGCCAGTTTGGCATTGGCGTTTTCACTATGGTCTACCCCCATGAGGCCAAATACTTGGGTAAAAGGGCTGGCTGATATATTCATGTTTCGAGTATAAATTAATAGGCTTCAAATTAACTTAAATTTTAGAAAATTGTGTTGGGTGTATGCGTTGTTTCTAATCATCAAAGCCACTCCTTGGCATTTACACGGGTTTACCGCTAGCAAGCTTGAAGGGCCAAATTATGCTAATTGCTGTGGTAAACTCACTGCAAAAATAATATGCCAAGCAGAGGCCTAACATGTTCACACAAGATGACCTTTTAGCACTTGCCAATATGACGATGCCATTTGGGAAGTATCAGGGGAAAGTACTGATGGATTTACCCGAGGAGTACTTATTATGGTTTCAGGGGAAAGGCTTCCCGCAGGGAAGGTTGGGTCAATTATTGGGGTTATGTTTGGAAGTAAAAATTAATGGTCTGGAAGGAGTATTAGAACCCATGCGTAATAAAAGAGTTGCCTATTAATGTTTGCTCCCTTCGTGAGTTCTCAGTTAAACCTGCAGGGCCTAGCGTTTGAATACACCATTGTACGCAGTCAGCGCAAAACGGCAGCCATTCATGTTACCAGTCAGGGCGTGCAAGTGCGTATTCCCAAGAGTGTGAGCGATGCTTGGGTTGAAGAGTTTGTGGTGGCTAAACAGGGGTGGATTAATACAAAGCTGGCTCAACAGCAAGGCAAAAATTTAAGAATTCCAGTTATCGAGCTAGGGCAAAAAGTGTTGTTTTTGGGAATTTGGCGCACTCTGGTATATGCATATTCAGTGAAGTCACAAGTAAAGCTTGAGGCTGATGAAATTATTTTCAGTGCTACCGATAAGCCCACTCAAAAACAGTTATTAAGTGGTTTGCAAAGCTTTTTTAAGCAACAGGCCAAGCAATATATGGTGTCACAAACCAGTGCGAAGGCTCGGCGCTTAAAAGTGGTAGAGCGTCTTTCAGAGGTAGTGTTTCGCCGCACCAAGAGCAAGTGGGGTCACTGTACAAGCAGGGGGCGTATTCAATATAACTGGCTTATCATGGGGGCGCCGGAAGCGGTTATTGATTATTTAATTTGCCATGAGGTAAGCCATCTCATTCAGGCCAACCATAGCCGAGCTTTTTGGGCGCTGGTAGAAAGTATGAGTCCTGATTATAAAAGGCATCAAAATTGGCTGAACGACCATTCAATTGAATTAAGCTGGTGTTGATTCAATCAGTGATATTTTCTGAGTTCTTGTTAATTTCTTAATAGCCGCTTCTCGCTTGCAAGCCTCACTGCGATTTGTGCAGTTTTCTTGATAGCGCAATGTTACCGGACGTCGGCTGCGAGTATAACGTGCACCTTTTTTATCACTGCCATTATGTTCTTGCACACGGCGTTTAACATCTGTGCTGACCCCAGTATAAAGACTACCATCCTTGCATTGCACCAGATAAACGAACCAGGCTGGGCTAATTCTAGTATTAGGCATCTTTTAAAAACTTATCCACATACCAGCAGCTGGCTTGAATTTTATACTCTTGCTGTTTTGCCCAAAGCAGACCTGCCTCCACCAATGCCTCTGCATGTCCCTGGCCTCTCGCGCGAAATGGCACGTAGGTGTGGGTGAAGTCCACACAATCCGCCGTGAGCATTTTATATTCTAAAATTGCAGCATCTTTAGGCAGTTCGATTATAAAGCGCTGAGACTCAGCTTGATGGGTTACCACACTCATAATAAATCTTCGCTAAAATGGATTAGGCATTGTAACCTTTATTGATACAAAGGCATTACAGGATCTTGTGAAATGGCCCCAAGCATAAGAAAGAGATTATGAAACGTTTATTATTAGTCTTTCATACGCCTTCGGATAATACCCGAAGAATGCTTGAAGCCATGACTCAGGCTATCGAAAAAGAAAGCCTTCCAAGAGTGGAGTGTATCGCTAAGGCGCCTTTGGAAACCAGCGCCGAAGATGTATTAAATAGTGATGCCATCATACTTGGCACCACTGAAAACCTAGGGTACATGAGCGGGGCTTTGAAGGATTTTTTTGATCGTGTTTATTACCCTTGTCTTGAGGTTAAGCAAGGTTTGCCTGTGGCGGCCATTGTTCGAGCCGGACATGATGGAACCGGTACTTGTCGTGCACTCACAACCATATTAACCGGGTTAAAGTGGCGCTGGGTGCAAGAAATCGTGTTATGCAAAGGGCCTTGGCAAGATGACTTTCTACAAGAGTGCACTGATTTAGCACAAGCAATGGCGGTGGCTCTGGATGAAGGCATGATTTGATTTTATATCCTGCCATTGAATGATAACTTGTTAGCTAGCCTTAAAAATTTATGGGTATATTTACCATTTTGAAATGTTACTAAATTAATTTGAACCTGAGCCTTTCACGCTAATGTTGCTTCGATGTTTGCTTGTCACACTTTTTACTGGCGCTTGCCAAGCCGATACCATTCGTATTCGTTCTGATGAATGGTACCCCATGAATGGCAATCCTAATTCCAAACATCCTGGCTATATGATTGACTTAGCAAAGGTGATATTTGAGCCAGAAGGCCACAGTATTGATTATAAAGTTATGCCATGGAAGCGCGCACTGGCTGAAACACGGGCAGGGAATAGTAACTGCGTGGTAGGCGCCATCAAAAATGAAGCGCCAGATTTTTTGTATCCAAAAATCCATTGGGGTGTTGATCAGGCCGCCATTTACGTTATTAAGAATGAGGGTGAAAAAGATCACTGGCGATACGATGGAAAATTATCATCTTTAATAGAACGAAAAACAGGGGTGATACTGGGATATTTTTATGGTGATGAGTTAGATATATATTTTGAACAAAATTCAGGGGGGGCATTCGAATTTGTCTCTGCCGATAGACCTTTAAGGCAGAATATTCGCAAGTTGTTGTCCGGTCGAATTAATGGGGTGATAGAAACTATTCCCGTTATGGATGCCCAATTAAAACAATTAGGGTTGGCTAATAAAATAGTTTTTGCAGGTTCAGTAGGGAAACGCTCGCTATTGTACATTGCTTGTGGCCCTGGAAATAAGAACAATCAAAAGTACATAGACTTAATTGATAGGGTTATGCCAGATCTTCGTAAAAGTGGTGAATTGCAAAAAATTCTAATGCCTTATGGTTTAAGCCTGTGGTGATTTATTATTAAGTGAATCACTAGAAGCAAAACCATAAGGTATATTTAGATCATATAATTAAATTTTTATTAATCCTCAACCTGACGCCAATAAATTGGAGTGACATAACAATTATTGGCTTCACATTCAGATACGCTTCCTTCAGTAGAGGTGTCTTCTTCAAAACGATCGTCTTCAATAGTTTCGGTTCCTATGGCAATGGTTTTACCACCATCGGCTTGATAAATTATAACAGGGCGTGGAGCAATGCCTGAATGCGCTAATTCTACATAGCTATCATTTTCATCCGTTTCTCCATCACCGTTTAAATCAATGGCAGCCATGGCCCATTTTTGACTTAGCGCATAAATACGAGACTGGCCAGTGTCGGCACCACAGGTACTTACCGTGCTGCCACTGGGTGAAAAAGTGGTAAATATAATCGCGCTAGAAAAGGTGGTGGATTCTGCTAATACCTTTTCTCCCGTTGTATCAAACGTTACATACCAGCCGCCGCCGTTGGTCAGAAGCACTTGCATATCACTGGTTAAGGCATCTTCCCCTTCATTCATTAATGAGGTGGCATTATAAAGCTTGGTGGAGTCGGCACTTTCTCCCTCTGATAAAGTTGTTTTAGTACTGGATGCTTCACTGACAGAGCTATAGCTACTAGGGGCTGAATAGGGGTTAAAATCTTTTATCATATAAAAGCGATTTTCAACGGCGGTGGTTTGTATTGGGTGAGCACGGTAACCGGAGCCAATGGCTATAGTAAGGTAGTCTCCATATTCTTTGTCTTTTACTAAAGCAACATTAGGTTTGTTATAAAAACGACGGTTACTGGCTTCGTCACTGCCAGCCAAGGAGGCAATCTCACCACCCGAGGCAAAATCACTGGCACTGGATGTACTGGGGTTAATATCTATGCGAAACACTCGTCCACCGGTATCGGCTGCGAATAAATAATCTATTAAGCCATCCCCTGTGATATCAATTACCGATAAGCTGGCGGGAATACTGTTGGTCATGGTGGTTATATTTAGGTCGGCACCTGTATTGCTGGCGGTCCATAAAAGCTCACCTGTGCTGGCATCCACCATGTAAATAGCATTACCAATACTATCTGCTTCTGTGATGCTGTTACTGTCTTGATTAGTGTCATAGCCACCGGTAAAAAATAAAACAAAGCGGCTGCCGTCAGAGTTACCATTAGGAAATTTTACTTTGGCAATGGTCATGCGCGACCAGGTTTGTCCTAACTTATCAAAACCCGAGGTAACGCCCCCTTCAATTTTAAATAACATGCTGGGACTGGAGCGATTCGTGACATCTAGAGCGTAATAATTATTACCGCCACGACGCATACCAGAATAAAGGTAAGCGTGCTCATTGGTTTCCAATGCGCCTGAGCTATCCAAAATTACATTGTTACCATTTTCGTCATAAATCCAGCTGCTTATCAATCCATCCATACCGTATGGCTTTTCGGCTGCCGCCGCCGTGTTTTCATAATAAGTATTTAAATTTGCATGTAATGTTTGAGGGATAAAAGCAAATTCTTCTTGTCCACTATCGGTATCCACTGCGTGAATAAAGCCTTCGTTGGTGCCAAAAAATACGGTGGAGTCGCTGTCTTCATCTGTGCCACCGTATGTGACAATGACCGGTTCGCTGTGCAGAGGGTCACCCATGGAGTAACGGCTATCAACTGAGCTGCCATCTCCATCTATATCATCAACATCATAACCAATAGCCCAATCGCGCACACTGTTGTATTCATCTTCGCTGTAAGTCTCCATATCAAAAGTGACTTGTGAGGTAGCGCTAGAACTTGAAAATGACAATAGAGTATTACTGTCATTTTCGGTATAAATACTGCGTGCATCTGGCTCTAATAGTTTAACCATGCCGCCTAGCTCTACATCTTTACCATCAGCAAGCTCGGTATCATTCCAAAGGTCAAAGGCATCATCGGAGAAAAATCCGGTACTTTCATCAATGGCCAGAGTACTGGTATCAACACCCACTATCTCACCATCAGATGTGAGCGTGTACTTTTTTAAATTGCCTTCCCACTTCACATTATCAGCCGGACTAAACAATGCATAAAAAAGTTCGTCGCTGTGTTCTGATGCATTGAAAGCATTAACCGATATTGCAGGTGCGGTAAAGGTAGAATCGGTGGCAAGAATATCCAAAAATATAGCATCTAATGCATCGGTTAAACCTGTGGTGTCATTGGCTTCATAGTAGCTGCCGCCACCGCCATTGGCCGCTCTTTTTAATAATTCCACTCCATCTTCTAAATCAAAACCGCCTATGGTGTAGGTGATTATGTCTTGGGTATCGCTGAAATCCTCTGAGTGGTCGGTATTTTTCATCCAATACGCCAGTTCATCCAGGCAGTCTCCACTGCCTGAACAACTGGCATTTAAATCCAAATCAGGGTCCAGCGTCATGCCACTAATTAAATCGCGAATGCTGCTGTTGGCGGAGGTGTCGTTGGTGGGTTCACCGTCGGTTAATAAAATAATGTGGTGCTTTTGGCAATCGGCCTCTATGGGACTAGCATAACTGCTACCACCGTCCACACGGGAGTCGGCAACACTGGAATTGGGTTGCGAATTGTCGCCAAACTCCCAAGTTTCTCCGCGATAATACCGTGCCGCTTCAAACATGGTTTCTTCTAAAGGGGTGCCCCCTTGAGGATAATAACCCTCCAACGCGCTTCGAATTTGTGCACCAGAAGTGGTGATGTCGCTCACCGGTATATCAATCATGCCGCCGTCAGAACTTTGATCAAACCGCATTAAACCTAAATTAATATTACTAAGGGATTCGGTGAGCTCTGTTACCACATCAACTACCACCTCCATGCGAGTACTGGTGGTGTTATTAGAATCGTCGTGATACCAGTTCATGTAGTTACCCGAATAAAGCCAGATATCATTACCGCCTTGATCACAGCGGATATCATTGTCATCGCCATCACGTAAACTGCTGCGCCAGGAATTCCCGCCTCGCTTTTGTTGGTATTGCCCTAATATCTTGCCCACAGAAGTTAGTGTGCTAATGGTGTCGGTACAGCCACTGGAATTTGAACTTTCAAGTGCCGATGCATTATGGCCATCGTTGTAATTATCATCACTATTGTTGTAAATGTCGGTGCTAATGTAATCCCCTGAGTAGGTTGTATTTTCATCATAGGGGATAAGGGTTAAATCCACTTCACCAGACATGCTGCCAGAAGTGTCCATAATAAATAACACATTGGCGTTCACTGTGTTTGCTTCATCGATGGCGGTGGCACCGTATATTTCTGTGTCATCGGCCAAACCAGTACTGGAGAATAAAAATAAAGCCGTTAATAAAGTTAAATTTTTCATAAGTGATCTCTTTAATAAACAACTTTCACAACGGCCAAGGATTTTTTGTCGAGCAATAAAGTGGTGTATTTAGCATTCCAGTAATCTTTCAAAAAATAATCAAAGGAAATGCTTTTTCCATTTTTTATTATTTTAGGAGCTTGGGTGAACTCATAATAAGATTGAGTGCATTGCTCACATTGCTTGGGGTAAATAAGTCCTCTGTTTGATGATTCAATGTATTCAAGCTTAATGCTGGTGGCTTCTACTGCGACATCAAGCGCTTTCACCCCGTAGCTGTTTTCAAAAAAAAGTATGATAAAAATCAGTAGGATTTTTTGCTTCATTGTCTTGTCCCAATATTTAGTCATTTTTATTGTTTAATTAATTTCTCCAGAATCCTTTCTGTACACCTTATTAATCTTTAAGGTATTTTTTAGTACTTGTTTGCTGTCATTTAGTTAAAACGCCAGAGCCGCCAATTGGTCTACACCGCTTGATGTTTTTTAGGTAAATATTTTCTGTTTTTTAGCATTAATTATTCGCCACAAGACAAGTGACCGTGTATCGTTATTTTTCTACCGCTTAGCTCTGTTTTGATAAAGTTAAAGTAGAAGGAAATGGAGCCTATCGGTTTGGTTTGAGCAAGGGTTAGCGCTTTAATGAAACTTTGCTTTACTTAACAAGCCTTATCGACTGTGCAAATATTGTGAATCTTGCCTTGGCTGTGATGAGGTCCACGTTAATATCCTAAAGATGTGAAAAATGGATGTTTTTTAATTCTGTAAGTGGGAAATAGTGTGATATCAACTCATATCATTACCGGGTTTCTTGGGGTGGGGAAAACCACAACTCTTGAACACCTTATTAGACAAAAACCTAAAAATGAAAAGTGGGCGGTCTTACTTAATGAGTTTGGCCAAACCGGGCTTGATGCACTGTTACTGGCTTGTCCTGAAGTTGTTATTAAACAAGTGCCCGGTGGCTGTTTGTGCTGTGTGACCCAAATGCCCTTTCAGGTGATGTTAAATCAGCTAATTCGTTTTGAACGCCCTGATCGGATCTTTATTGAACCTAGTGGTCTGGGTCATCCTGATGAAATCGTTAAACTGTTAAAGCAAAAGCAATATGAAAAGATACTCAATGTAGAGGCGGTGTTAACGCTGGTAGACGCTCGCCACTTAAGTAATGAACGTCATCGCCAGCATAAAATATACCGTCGCCAATTAGCGGTGGCTGATGTCTTTATCGCCAATAAAATGGATTTGGCTGAGCAAGCGGATAAACAACAATTCAATGACTTATTGGCAGAATACAAACGCACGGGTTTTATCATTGAGAATGGTGAATTGCCAATATCCTGTTTGCAGCAGAACAAAGAGCATGAAAATAGTTTTCGTATATTCAAAAAAGCTGCCTTAAATCAGCCATTTTTTACCCAAACACTGATGTTGGATAAAAAGGATATATGGAGTCAGGAGGCGCTAGAAATTTATTTTGAATCCCTTGATATACTGCGCACCAAAGGGCTAGTGTTATCTGAAAGTGGAGGCCTGTTAGTAAATGCGGTGATGGGCGAAGTGACGATCAAAAAGGTAGAGCTGGTTGAAGAAGAGCCAAGGCTCGAATTTATAGACTACAAGCCCATAGATATTGGCAGAATTAAAGCGCAGTTGGAGTCTTTAAAGTTGTAGAAACAGCCTCATTTTTTCGGCCGTTTTAATTTTGTAGCACATCCGCTGTTAATTCATTGCGACCGCTATTGAAAAAGACAAGGTATAAGGATAGATTGCGCCGCAGTCGAAATCTTGTCTTTGAGTAAACGGATTTACCATGAAACATATCCCCCTATTTATTCTTCTATCTGCTCTTTCTTTAAACGCAGCCGCCCAATGGAATTTTGGTTTGGAGGCAGGGGCCTCAAATTACAGCTTTCTGAGTTTATCCAAGGACAAAGAAGAAAGAGTGCAAAGTGGTGCCGTTTATAGTGAGAGAAAATATCAGGCCGAAGACCCCTTGCATCTTGCCTTGGGCCTATCGGTTCAATATGTGGCAAATGAAACCTGGGCGCTGGAAGCCTCGACCTGGTATCTAGGGAAGCCCGGAATCAAAACTGTTTATAAAACATCTAGTGGAGAAGAGGTTAAGAGTACAGGTGCCACCGTAAATCATCTGGGCGCTCTGGCACTGCAATTGGGATACAGAAGCTCAATATTGACACGCCCTTGTGTGTGGAATCTAGGTGTTAGCCGATTTGTTGAATATTCAACTGAAGATAAGGTTTACATAGAAGTGGCAAACAACACTATCCGCTCCTTTGATGTGGAAGAAGGTTCCAGCTATAACTTTGCAAATCACCTCTCCATGGGCCTAACCATGCCCTTTGGCTCACCAAATGACAGCCAATACCTGGCTCGCTGGCAGCATATTCAATCTCTGTATGGTCCAGTGGAAATGTTTACCCTGGGTTTGTTGTTCTAATTTTCCTTTTTCATAACTTTGATTATTGGAACCAAGTACGTAAATTCAGGTCATTGAAAGAGGCCTATTCATTCCGCTACACTATGGCCATTCTAAACAGGTGCATATTTGTGAAATCCACATGGCTCTTCATATTAATGGTTATGCTGACGGTCCAGAGCCTGGGTCTGTCTAATGCTGCGCCTTTACATGGGGTGAAGGGGGCATCTGCCACAATGGATATGCACTCAGATGATACGCACATGCACTCAGGCAGTAGCGATATGCCTTGCTGTACCGATGATGTGGCTCTAACCATGGAAGATTGCTGCAGTGATCAGGAATGTGGTTGCTGCTGGGGTTGCAGTGGCCTGGTGAGTGTGCCATTTGAATTATCTTCCTCTCTTCATGGATTGGATCAACCTGCTTTGTCCTTTTCTCGCCAGCTTGTCAGCACTAGCCTTAAAAACCTGTATCGCCCTCCCATTTCAGCTTAATACACCCCAGTTACGTCTAAAATAAATAGTAATGAAAAGTTTCTAGCAGCTGCCAATGCATTAACTGATGCACTTCAGGGTTAGATCCGCGTATTGAGTATTAACAATGAATATTAAGAAGATCATTTTTCCCTTGTTGGCTTTTGGTTTGGGAGTCATTGCCACTGTTGGTTATGTTTCCATGCCTCAGAACAGTCCAAAGCCCATGGCTGAAAATAAACCCCTCTATTGGGTGGCCCCTATGGATGCCAATTACCGTCGCGAAGAACCTGGGTTATCCCCCATGGGAATGGAGCTAGTGCCATTTTATGCAGATGAGAGTGCAGACGAGAGTAACCGCGAGCCCGGTACTGTAAAAATATCCGCCAGTATTGAAAACAGTTTGGGGGTGAAGGTAGCGAATGTGCTTCAGCAGGACATGCACCGAAATATTCAAAGCGCTGGGTTTTTGCAGTATGACGAATCCAGCATTCAGCATTATCACGTGCGGGTGAATGGTTGGCTGGAAAAACTCTATGTGAACAGTGCTGGCGATCGCATTAAAACCGGGCAGAAATTATTCGATCTTTATAGTCCTGAACTTGTGTATGCCCAAGAAGAATATCTGGCGGCTCGTCTGACAAATAACAAAACTCTAATTCAGGCGGCATTATTAAAATTACGTGCCCTTGGAGTAAGCAATAAACAGGTTAAGTCTTTGGAGAAAAATAAAAAAGTTCGTCAAACTCTAACCTTTTATGCGGTACGACCAGGTTATATTTCCAACTTGAATGTACGCCAGGGAATGTATATCCAGCCACAATTGGAAATTATGGCCACCGGGGATTTAAGCTCTATTTGGGTGATTGCTGAAGTATTTGAACGTCAGGCCAGTTGGTTAGAAATGGCTGCACCGGTAGAGATGACGCTGGCGGCTTTTCCTGATAAAAAATGGCAGGGCAAGGTCGATTATATCTTTCCGGTTTTAAACAGTGAAAACCGTACTGTGCAGGCCCGTATTGTATTTGAAAACCCAGATTTAAAATTAAAGCCCAACATGTTTGCCGAACTTAATATTCAAGTGCGCCCTTTAAACAATGCCATAGTGATTCCCAGTGAAGCGGTGATTTACAGCTCGGATATGCAGCGGGTGGTGCTGGCCCTGGGTAATGGTCAATTTCGTTCTACCCGAGTGATCACAGGTATCCAGAGCATGGGGTTTACCCAAATAATTGAAGGTTTGGAAGACGGACAAAAAGTAGTGCAATCGGCGCAGTTTTTAATCGACAGTGAATCCAGCATTAATGCCGAGCTTTCCCGCATGCAGCATGAAAAACCTTCAATGAACATGCAGATGGATACAGACGCCATGGAAAATATGGCAATGGATACAAAAGCTATGCCCATCATGGCAATCGGTGTTGTGACCGCACTTGAAGGCAAAGATGCTATTGAGATTAAACATCGACCTATAAAGGAACTGGATTGGCCGGTGATGCAGATGAGTTTTGATGTGCAAGAAGGTGTATCGCTTTCGTCATTTTCCGAAGGGGATTCCGTTAACTTCTCTTTGCAAAAATCTCCCCAAGGCAGTTACGTGATAAACAAAATTGAAAAACGTGACACAAGCAAGAAAGGAGAATGATTCATGATTAAACATATCATTCGCCTGTCTGTTGAGAATCGGCTGTGGGTCATGTTGATGACCACTATTTTTATCGGCCTGGGTTTATACAGTGTTAAAAATACTCCAGTGGATGCCATACCAGATTTATCCGACGTACAGGTCATTGTAAAAACTTCTTACCCAGGTCAAGCCCCACAAGTGGTGCAAGATCAAGTTACCTATCCGTTGACCACCGCCATGTTAAGTGTGCCTAAGGCTACTACTGTGCGCGGTTTTAGTTTCTTTGGTGACAGTTACGTTTATGTGATTTTTGAAGATGGCACCGACATGTATTGGGCTCGCTCAAGAGTGCTGGAATACCTGTCGCAAGTGAGCAGTAAGTTACCCGCTGCCGCCAAACCCGAACTGGGGCCGGATGCTACAGGTGTCGGCTGGATTTTTAATTATGCGTTAATTGATAAAAGCGGCCGACACGACATCAGTGAGCTGCGCAGCTTACAAGACTGGTTTTTAAAATTCGAATTACAAACCGTAGCGGGTGTATCCGAAGTGGCTACGGTGGGGGGAATGGTGCGCCAATATCAGGTGCAAATCGACCCGCTTAAATTACGCGCCTACGGCATTCCGCTAAATCATGTTCACAATGCAATTAAGATGGCCAACCAGGAAAGTGGCGCCTCGGTATTAGAGCTGGCTGAGGCTGAGTACATGGTACGTATTAACGGCTACATTCAAAATATAGAAGACATAAAGAATATTCCATTAGGGGTAAATAAAAAAGGCTCACCACTTTTGCTGGGCGACATAGCTCAAATTCAACTGGGACCGCAAATGCGCCGCGGCATTGCCGAATTAAACGGTGAAGGAGAAGTGGTAGGGGGAATAGTGGTGATGCGCTTTGGTGAAAATGCCCAGGCCACCATCGATCTTGTAAAAGAAAAATTGGAAACACTAAAATCCAGTTTGCCCGAGGGTGTGGAGATTGTGGTGACCTATGATCGCTCCAACCTCATCCAGAGTGCCATTGATAATCTGATGGAAAAACTTGCCGAAGAGTTTATCGTGGTGGCCTTTATTTGCATGGTGTTTCTATTTCACTTTCGCTCATCCTTGGTGGTGCTGTTTAGCTTGCCTGTGGCCATATTGGGTGCGTTTATTATCATGTACATGCAAGGCATTAATGCCAATATCATGTCGCTTGGTGGCATTGCCATTGCCATAGGTGCCATGGTGGATGGCGCCATCGTCATGATTGAAAATATGCATAAACACCTGGCACTTAAAAAAATTAATGAAGGCGATCGCTGGCCCATCGTCATAAAGGCCGCCAGTGAAGTGGGGCCGGCCTTATTCTTTTCACTGTTGATTATCACCCTGAGTTTTTTACCGGTATTTACCCTGGAAGCACAAGAAGGAAAACTCTTCACACCGTTAGCATTAACCAAGACTTATGCCATGGCCATGGCGGCAGGTTTAGCCATTACCTTAGTGCCGGTGTTAATGGGTTATTTTATTCGCGGTAAAATTGTTGATGAAAAACACAATCCGTTAAACCGTCTGTTTACATCGCTTTACATGCCAATCATTACTCAGGTATTAAAATTTCCAAAATTGGTTTTGGCTTTTACTTTTCTATTGGCATTGAGCGCGCTTTATCCTATTCAAAAAACCGGCAGTGAATTTATGCCTCCACTGGATGAAGGCGACCTTATGTATATGCCCACGACTTATGCAGGGGTGTCTATTGGTAAGGCGCGGCAAATATTGCAGCAAACCGACAAAATTATAAAAACCATTCCGGAAGTGAAAACCGTATTTGGAAAAATTGGCCGCGCTGAAACGGCTACAGACCCGGCGCCCTTAACCATGATTGAAACTGTGATTCAATTCAAAGATAAGAGCCAGTGGCGCGAAGGTATCACCAGCAAGGACATTCAAGATGAGCTAAACCGATTGATTAAGTTTCCCGGTTTAACCAATGCCTTTGTCATGCCTATTAAGACGCGCATAGATATGCTCGCCACTGGCATTAAAACCCCTGTGGGAATCAAGGTGGCGGGGCCAAACTTAAAACAAATTGAAAAAATTGGTGAAAAACTCGAAACCATATTGGCAAAAGTACCCGGCACCCGTTCGGTTTACAGTGAACGTGTGGTGGGCGGGCGCTATATAAAAGTGGACATCGACCGAGTAAAAGCCGCCCGTTATGGTTTGAGTATTCAGGGTTTACAAACCACAGTGCAAACCGCCATTGGTGGTGTGGATGTGACTCAGAGTATTGAGGGTCTGGAGCGTTACCCTGTCAATGTGCGTTACTTACAAAAGTATCGTGATAATTTATCGCAATTAAAACTGCTGCCTATTCTCACCAATAGTCAGCAATACATTACACTGGCCGACGTGGCAAAAATATATGTAGATGAAGGGGCAGCGGTGATCAAGAGTGAAAATGCCCGTTTAAATGGCTGGACCTATGTGGATATAGAAGTGGAAGATCTGGCGGGCTACGTACAAGGGGCCCAGAAAACGGTGGGAGAGGAACTTGAATTACCGCCAGGTTATTCGTTGCAATGGTCGGGGCAATACGAATACATGATTCGTGCCCAGCAAAGATTTAACATGGTCATGCCATTAACTTTAGCGATTATTGCGCTGCTTCTGTACATGAGTTTTCGCCGAATTCCTGAAGTCATCATGATTTTAATGACCATGCCATTTTCATTGCTAGGCGGTGTTTATTTAATTTATTACCTGGGCTTTCAGTTTTCAGTGGCGGTGGGCGTGGGCTTCATTGCGCTGGCAGGGGTGTCGGTGGAAATCGGTGTGCTCATGCTATTGTATTTGAATCAAGCCTGGGTACGGGAACAAGAGTTAGCTGAACTTGAAAGTCGACCAGTTTGTTTGCGTCAGGCGATTATTTATGGCGCTTCGCAACGTTTGCGCCCCATACTAATGACTGCCATTTCAACCATGGTGGGCTTATTACCTATAATGTTCACCCAAGGCACTGGCTCGCAGGTAATGCAGCGCATTGCAGCCCCTATGGTGGGCGGCATGTTATCTACCCTGGTTTTAAGTTTGCTGGTGTTGCCTGTGGTGTTTTTTGTATACAAACAAATTTCCGAAACATCTAGGCGATAATAATCATTGATGGCATTAGATCGTAAAAAATGGGAATAATTAAAGGAATTTAACTAAACAAAACCGCATTTAATCGAATGCGGTTTTGTTTATATATAACTATTTAGAGTATTTGAACGGAGATATGAGTTAGGTTAGTATGCGTGAAAATTCTCACGATATTATAAACTATTGCCTTTAGTTTGTATAAAAAACACGCTTAATGGAAGTATAAACTATGTTATGGAAAACATGTCTGATCATTCTTTTTACTTTTCAATTATCCGCTTGTACTCTGGTGGGCTTAACGCTGGATAGTAAAATTTGTGGCCACGATGATAAAAATAATAGCGGTGGATTTTCACATAACCAGACCGAGCCAAATGAAGATGAGTGTCAGTTTATCTTTACTAGCCTGGGAGCTGTCATTGATTATTCTGTTTTTAAAAGTTTAACTTCTACAAACTCTTCTGCAAGCAGTCATCCTGATTATGAACCTACTTACCAAGACAATGAATACAGCGGCATCTCGTGTCCGGCGGGCGAAAAGAAAATTTGTTTCGTGAAAAAAGGCTGTCACTGCGTGAATGACTCAAGATAAAACTTAGGGAATGGGTCTTGCCTAATGTCAGCCCACACCTGATAGCTATTCCACCATGCTATATATAAGGTCATTAACCTGGCCTTCATGTTATATGTCCCCTTCATGACATTCTTCCGTGTTTTACTATACTTTTAACTGGTTCAACACTTGCCTCTTTGGCACAAGAGCATCACATGAAGTGGGTCTGTTTTTGTATTCTGCTATTTACTCAGGTTGCCAGTGGCCAAGAGCTACTAGTGGTGAGAGGGGATGGCAACTATAGCCCTTATGAAATGGAGCAAGATGGGACACTAACGGGCTTTCATATTGAATTATTGAAAGTGGTAGCAAAACAATTGGATATTAATCTCATCTTTCAAAGTCTTCCCTGGAAACGGGCTCTGGCCATGGTTGAAAACGGCACAGCCGATGCTATTAGCTATGCAGGGGAGAGTGCGGCCAGGAAAGAGTATATTGTCTTCACTAAGGGTAACGAATTGTCCTGGGTGATCATGGATTTAGTGATATTAAAAAAACGCAGAAATGAAATCATTGCCGGAGATGAAGGGCTTGCTTCGTTGGCGAAATATCAGTTTGGGCAAATGATTGGTTACTCCTACGGAGAGGAATATGACAATGCCAATTTGAAAAAAAAGATATTCAATAAAACCGAGCAGTTAGTAGGAATGTTAAGAAATGAGCGAATCGATATTGCCATTGTTAATCGTTATGAGTTTAAAGATAAGGCGTTTAATAAAAACCCAGAGAGCGAGAAATTAGTATTGTTGGGAAAGGTGATTGAAATAGCGGCTTTTATCGGGTTTTCAAAGAAGCGAGGTCACTATAAATTATCGAAGAAGTTTGCAAAAGCCCTGGAAAATTATAAACAATCCAAGGCTTTTATTGCCCTGCAAAAAAAATTCGATGCCCGGTATAAATGACACCGAATTCATTTTAATAATTAGAGGCTTATCCTGATTTCACCTAGCCCACAAAAATAACTTTAAGCAATAACAGCCCAGACAATACCCACACACTGGGGGTCAATTCATGGGCCTTACCACTTAACGCCTTGGCGACTGTGTAGGTGATAAACCCAAGTGTAATACCATGGGCAATAGAGAAGGTAAGCGGTGTCAGCAATACCACCACCACCACAGGTGCGGCTTCAGTTAAATCTTCCCATTCCACATCTTTAAGGGTATGCATCATTAATACAGAAACATAGAGAATCGCACCGGCTGAGGCGTAAACAGGAATCATGCCCGCCAGTGGCGAAAAGAACATGCTTAGTAAAAACAGTACACCCACAGTGACAGCTGTTAACCCGGTACGGCCACCCGCTGCAACGCCGGCGGCACTTTCAATGTAACTGGTGGTAGAGGAGGTACCCAAGGCTGCACCCACCATGGTCGCGCTACTATCAGACATTAAAGCAGGGCCTAATCTGGGCACCTTACCATCTTTGTCGGCCAGACCTGCCCGTTCGGTTACCGCGATTAAAGTACCGCTGGTATCAAATAAATCCACAAACAAGAAGGCAAAAATAACACTAAGCATGCCAATATTGAAAGCGGCGGCGATATCGAGTTCGAGGTAGGTGGGCATAATAGAAGGAGGAGTAGAGACAATGCCTGAATAGGTCACATCGCCTGCAATAAGGCCCACTACGGTGACCATTAATATGGCAATCATCACCGCCCCGGGAATCTTGCGATTTACCAGAGTAATGACCAAAAAGAATCCAATTAAAGCCATGGCGGGGCTAAAACTGGTGAGGTCGCCCAGGCTAACCAGAGTCGCCGGATGATCCACAATGATGCCTGAATTTTTTAGGGCGATGAGTGCCAGGAATGCCCCTATGCCGGCGGCGATGGCTTTTTTGAGAGTGGCGGGTATGGCATTGATAATCATCTCTCTTAACTTAAAAGCACTTAACAGAGTGAAGATAATACCGCTTAAGAAAACCGCGCCTAGGGCGGTTTGCCATGTGTGTCCCATGCCAAGTACAACACCGTAAGTAAAGAAGGCGTTTAAACCCATGCCAGGGGCCAGCGCGATGGGCAGGTTGGCCCAAAATCCCATGATAAAACAACCGATGGCGGCGGCCAGGCAGGTCGCCATGAAGACCGCTCCTTTATCCATGCCAGCATCGGCGAGCATGGCCGGGTTTACGAAAATAATGTATGCCATGGTCAGGAAGGTGGTGACCCCTGCCATAACCTCGGTTTTGACATCGCTGCCATAATGGTCGAGTTTAAACAGTTTCTCTAACATGGTTATTATTCTCTTAATTGAGGGCATCACGGTTAAATATAGTCGCTTTCACTCTAGGCTGCTTAAGTCTGGCTTAGTAATTGCGCCCGTTTGTAAAATAAAGGACTGATTATCACTATATTTGGTGAGTATATTAGAGAATAAAGCGGCATTAGGGCGACGGCCCAAAGTGCCAATTAGAGCGCTTTATAAAACATGGCGCTAATGGATGGAGAAAAACTATAATACAGGTTCCATTATCTTAACCTTCTTTGAGCAAATGCCATGTCCTCTTATAAAGATGAAATTAAAGCCGCAGTACGTACCGTAGAAGACTGGCCTCAGCCTGGGATCATGTTTCGCGACATTATGCCGTTATTGCAAGACCCACAAATATTTCGAAAAATTATCGACAGTTTTGTGCATCGCTATCAGGGCATGAATTTAGACGCCATCGCGGCAGTGGATGCCAGAGGCTTCATATTAGGCGCTCCGTTAGCCTATGAGCTAGGGCTATCCTTGGTACCCATACGTAAAAAGGGAAAACTCCCCTTTGATACTATTTCTGAAAGTTATGAACTTGAATATGGCCAAGCTGAAATTGAACTGCATACCGATGCCTTTAAACCCAATGATAGGGTCATTATCATGGATGACTTAATCGCCACTGGCGGCACTATGCTAGCCGCATGTCAGTTGGTTAAAAAGCTGCAAGCGCAAGTGGTTGAGGTGGCGGCCATTATTGATTTACCAGAATTAGATGGAGGCAATAAATTGAAAAAGGCGGGATTTGATGTGTATGCTATTTGTGAGTTTTCAGGTAAGTAGTATTTAAAAAAGTACGACTAGATAGTTTATCGCCCACCAGAAGCTTTATAGATAATCGTATCGCTTCAAGTGGGGCTAACATATTCAGTGTGCTCAGAAGAAGTAGTATTGATAAGACACTTTTGCTTCAGTGAAAGTAGTTAATTCTTGTTTTTCCCTGGTAGCGGTGAGCTTTATTGAGTGGTTTTTCGCAAGATTAAAGTTGTGAATGTATTTCCCTCGATAGCGATAGACATCATTGCTAAATTCCTCACCGCTTACTTCAAGGTGTGCGGTATTGCTACCAAAATGATGCAACATGCCTGTTGATAATCCTAGAGCAGGGGTGATGTCGTCATCAAATCCTCGGTTTCTTTCTAACCGAGCAATTAGCAACCCATAAACTAAATTGTTTTCAAAAGGCTTGTAGGCTCCACCAGCGCCCCCTGTTACGTGTGCGACTAATCGTTGTTGGCCACCCGTTAACTGCCTTTCAAGCCCTGTGTATATTTTCCAGGAAAGTGGCTTAAATAATTGGGTTCGATTGCTTAGTGAAAAAATATCAATTACATCGAAGCGCTGTAGTTTTGCACTGTCATTTTCACTGTCTCGTACAACAATGTTACCCATGTTAATTTGTGCGCCTTGTAAAAAACCGTGCTCATTATCTTCCAGGCTATGGAATGAAAAGCGAAATGCCGCCTCGCTGTATTTTTGACTATCTTCTTCACCAATAGAGATCGATGCACGCTTGCTGTCGTGGCTGTTTTCAGGTCGTGATAAGGGCACGGGAGGTGGATTTGATTTCTGTATGGGAAACTCATTTAAGGCTTTTAATAATGCGTGGCTATTTCTTGCGCTCACCGAATCCCTTACCGCTCCGGTTTGCTTAAAACGAAGATATTTATAAGCAGCATTAATCACTTTTCCTCTCTCGTTTTCAGGTAACGATGCAAAGTCTTCGCTATTGATTGACTCAGGGTTTTTCGAGATTTTTTCAATATAACCTATATTGTCTTCAGGGATCTCTTCTAATAAATGCTCAAGTATGGTGACTTGTGACGGACGATAATGAGTGCCTTCAATCAGGCCGGCTCGTTCAATGGATCTAATGGTATCTATAGGGATAGCTGTTAACTCGAAGTCATTGGTTAGCTCGATGGAAGGACGAGCTATTTCTAATAATTCCAGCAGGCGGTATGAGCAATTTTCATCAAAGAAATAATAATCAAATTCAATCTCTTTTAATTCCCATAAGTGAGACACAATCCGTTTGGTTTCTTGGGTTGTTAGGTTTAACGGATACTCCCAAATATCTCGTTTTTCTTTACGGTTATATTCTTTTATTTTTTTAAAATAAGGAGCCACAATAAAGAAACCGGGGTAGCCTCCTGATAACCCTCTGAAAGCATAAAATAATGAATTGTCACCTTCGCGAACGTTCGCGCCAAAATTAACCGCCATAGATAACCAGTCAGAGCTTTGTTTGTTTGTCGCTGGATCCAAACGCAATAGAGTGTGACCAAACATAGAGGAAGGACTATTAAGGTGATAGGCCGGGAAAACCAGAGTGACTTGCTCGTCGGGTACTAGAGTTCGCCATTGTTTATATTGTGTGCAGGCGGCTTTGGGTAATTTAGCCTCATCTATGTCAAGTTTGTTTTTTAGCCAATCCAGACGCGCGACAAATTTACATTGGGCATGGCTGTCATTATTTGACGATTCATTAAAAAAAGCATCAATGGTTTTAAAAAGTTCTGATTGAGGGTTGTGTTTACCATCAATGGCATTAAAGAAACGATCATCATCTACCTGGCTAAGAAGGCCATCTGAGCTGCCATTTTTATCGTAATGTACTAGGTTATTCCACTCTCTATGTTGCCAAAGTTTTAGGCTAACAGCCTTGTTATGGAGTTCTATAACATAAGGGTTTGTATTGGCTTGAGTGGTATGAACAAAAATGAGTGATGATAAAAAGAATAAAATGTATCGAACGCAGCAGGTGTACTGCCTAGAATTAATTAGCATCAGAGTTATAAATTTTAAGCTATGAGATTAAGGTAATATAAACGATATGGCGTAAATAGAAAGAGGGCCCAGTATGAATCAATACGAGGCCCTATTTTTATGTTCTATAGATGTATGCGTTTAGCTGGTGTATTTAGCTAGGCGGGCATCGGCTTTCATTACATTTTCAAGAGAGCCCATTACTTCTTCTGCCGTTACATCAGCGCTTGGGAAAAGAATGTTGAAGTTTTCATGAGTAACTTCAGCAAAAGTTTGACGGTCTTCAGGAGCTACGCCCATCAATACCGCTACTGCGTTTAAAGCTTCGCCGTGACCCATAGCTACGTCTGAAGAGAACTCATCCATAATAGAGGCAATCATAGACGCGCCGCCATAAGTTAACGCACCGTCAGTAGAGCAACCGTTAGTACCAGAAGTCATACCGAAAGTTTTGTTACCAGACGTGCCATTAATTGTAGAGGCAAGAAAATGTACTGGACCTGAATCGCCTTTGAACAACATGTTGCCCCAACCACAATCAGGACCACCAGGAGCTACTGCAAACGAGCTAGAAGCAGCAGCCATTAGAATTGCGCCAGCCATTATTTTTTTCATCATTATTCTCCGTTCCCTTAATGAGAATCAATTGTATGTTTTCTGAAATTGAAAAATACTGCAAATATTATAGTAGCAGTATGCAACTGCTATGCAACTGCACTGCTAGCATTTGTGATCCAGTCCAAACCTTATTCATGATAATTGTGTTAATTAAATCTTGCTGGAAATAGATCATAATCAAAAATCTAATTTTTGGTTTAATGATAACCGCTAATTAAGTAAATCTTTTAGTCTAATGCTAAAGCATTGTATTTTGAGGCAAAGGGGATCATTGAAAGGTTTTATATTTAGGTGTTAATGCCTCGTTTTTAAACCCTGTACAATTTGTGTTGCCTAAATTTTTTATTTATAAACATCATGTGTATTAACATAGATTCAAATGGATGCAGTTATAATTAGTATCGAACAGTGATTAAAGCGATGAATGAAATTGGAATATTGTATTAATGAAGAGTCCTCGGTTGTTGTTACTTGTGGTTATATTTGGTTTGGTGGGTTGTGAAAACCTTACTTCTCTATTTTTTTATCCCCAGCAAAATTACCGCTACACCCCAGACTTTTTTGGCTTGGAATGGCAAACTATTGAGCATCAGGCTGAAGATGGCACCGAGCTGGTTAGTTGGTATCTACCAGCCCAGGGAAAAGCTGTAGGCAATGTTTTATTCATGCATGGTAATGCGCAAAACATTAGTACTCATATCAGTAGTGTGAGATGGCTGCCCAAGGCTGGCTATAATGTGTTTTTATTAGATTATCGAGAATACGGACACTCTCAAGGTGTGGCGATTCTGCCTGAAATATTAGGGGATATCGACTCCGCCTTAAACTGGCTGCTGGACCATGACCAAGGCAAGCCGACATTCCTTTTAGGGCAAAGTATCGGAGCTGCACTCACCGCCGCGTATGTGCCGCAAAGCCCCTATAAAGATAAAATTAGCGGTGTCATATTAGACGCTTGTTTGCTGGGTTACCAAGAGGTAGCAAGCGATGTTATGTCTCGCAGTTGGATTACTTGGGCCTTACAGTTACCCACTTACCTTTTACCCAGTGATCAAGACCCTCAAAATCATATTCACAACATTAGCCCGGTTCCGTTATTCATGATGCACAGTCCTGATGATCAAGTGATCCCTTATGAACAGGGTAAAGCCGTATATGAATTAGCCCAAGAACCTAAACAATGGCTAGATTTAGCCGGCGCTCATATTCAAACCTTTCAGTTTCCCTCCGTGCGCGATGCGCTGGTTGAATTCATGCAGACTCACTAAAGCTGCTTAGTGCCAATGCTCTTTTACCATTTGTTTTAAGGTCTTGGTAAAGGCTTGTACTTTAGGGCTGCGGTGAATATCCCTATGAGTGACCAACCATAATTTGTAAGCCCATTCTGGCGGCGCTGGAATGAGTTGCAGCAACCTTGGATTACTCTTGGCAATTTGGCAGTTAAGCGGCGCGATGCCCAGGCCATTCTCTACAGCATCTCCCAGCAGGTTAAAATCTGAGCCGCGAAATACCACTTGTGATTTGTCCACGGTTTCATTCATCCAGCGTTGCGATGCAATATTATTGAGCGGGTTAATGGTGCCGACAAATTTATGCCCTTGTGTCTCGTTTAAACTATTCAAAGAGCCGTATTTACTTAAATAAGACTGGCTGGCATAGAGGCTGGTATTCATTTCACATAATTGCTGCACCACATAATCGGGGTCTTTAGGCTGGGCACCCGGGCGAATACTCACATGAGCCTCACCATATTCAAGTTTGAAAATTCTCGCATCTCCAGCCAGTTCCACTTGTATATTGGGGTGCTCTTGTTGGAAGTCGGCGATGATGGGCATCAACAGAGGCGACATGGTACTGACGCTGGTGATTACCAAAGTGCCTGACAGGTTGGTGTCTGTTCCCGCCAGTTTGCCCAGCATACGGTCAAAACGTTCCTGGGTTTGCTGAGCCTCCTGAAATAACAACTTGCCTTGCTCTGTGGCGGTATAACCTCGAGCGTGACGATGGAATAGCTTACAGCTCAAACTATTTTCCAGGGCATCTATGTGCCGAAGTACAGTGGAGTGATGAACATTTAAATGGCTGGCTGCTGCCGAGAGCGTGCCTAATTTGGCCACCTGGTAGGCAATATGGATATCGTGCCATTTATTGGATTTGTCCATGAAGTGCCTATATGCCTTTAATTTATGTGCCGCTTCTGTGCTTTGGCTGCGAATATTCTTTGGTTGTGCATGTGTGCACAGAAGCTTTGCATTTATTCTGTTTTTGTTCAAATAAATAGAGGTCAAAATACTCCTACATTAAATGACACGCCAAAATTAGGGGATATCACATGACTCAGCCAGCCCACATCATTGCCTTTGCCGGAAGCCTGCGTCGCGACTCTTGGAACAAACAACTAGTGAAAGCCGCTGCACTTAGCGCTGAGCAAGCCGGTGCACGGGTAACGGTTTTAGATCTAGCCGACTATCCTTTGCCTATATTCGATGAAACTTTAGAAGACCAGGCACCCAGTGCCGCGTTAAATGATTTACGAGCGCTATTTGCCAGTGCCAATGGCCTGTTGATTGCCAGCCCTGAATATAATGGCTCCATTGCACCTGTGTTAAAGAACACCCTGGATTGGTTATCTCGTCCTGCCAAAGATGAAAGCTATCAGCCTGCATATAGTCAGTTTTCAGTGGGCATTATGGCGGCGTCTCCGGGTGGTTTGGGGGGCATTCGAGGTTTGAGCCATTTACGGGATGTACTCACCAGTGTGGGTAGCCTAGTGGTACCGGCTCAGGTGGCCATTCCGGCTTCTTATGAAGCGTTTGATGAGAACGGACATATTATCAATGCCGCTTTGAATGACCGAGTGAGCGCCTTGGTGAAACAAGTACTAAGCCACGTACAATAATTAAACATTAGGAGACATTGATGAATACTTTAAATACCCAAACTGTGGATAAATACTCCCTCGCATTAAGAGTGCTGCATTGGTCAACGGCGCTGATCATCATCACGCTTTTGGCTGTGGGCTTTTACATGGCCGATATTGACCCTAAGGCGCCAGATAAATACGATCTTTACCCGCTACACAAAGCCTTTGGCATGATTGCTTTATTTTTAGTGGTGCTAAGGCTGCCTGCTCGTGCCAAGGGCCCAGTACCGGCACCAGCGCCAGGCTTGAAAAAGTGGGAGCATCACTTGTCTCACCTAGTGCATATCCTTTTGTATGTATCCATGATCGGCATGACGTTTTCAGGGTACTTTATGAATTCTACCTATGCCTACGTGGACGGTGTGGATATGTTTGGCTTGTTTAGCATTCCCGATATTACACCTAAAAGTGAATACTGGAATGGCATTGCTCATACCGTACACAGCTTCTTTGCCTGGTCTTTTATTGTTTTGCTAGTCTCCCATTTGGCTGGGGTATTTAAGCACAGAGTGCTTGATGGTAAGGAACACGATGTACTGAAAAGAATGGTTTAGTCCCTGTAAAATTAGTATCCGCTATGTTTTATCGTTAATCCCCTGCTTGCGGTGTCGCCAACGGTGCCCCGCTTTTTTTTCAACATTTACCGCTATTTATGCCCCTGTCTACAGCTTGCTTAATAATTAATATTGGTGTGAATTCTTACTCTTTTAGCGCTACGCTTTAGTTTAGGGGATTGGCTTATTTCTTATCTAAAACCTCTCTTTTAGCCGGGTTTTTTCGATATCAAATGGCAACCGAAGTCAGGAGGCATGCATGCGTTGTATCTTTTGTGATAAAGATATTTTTAAGGCGGATACCAAATTAGGTGCACCCGTTACGTTACCGGCCCGCGGCGTAGCCCACACGGTCTGTGCCACCCATGACCTTATGGAGCGTCGTGTATTTGGCTCCATCGAGCTGGCGGATTTAAGTGAGCAAGATTTGTATGAATTACGGGAATTGGTGCTCACCGAGATTAACTTAAGAGAGGGCAATAATTCTGAAGAGGTTGATTTATTTTAATTGTTTTATCCGCTCTAAATTTCCCCGTATTCTCCCTTAAAAATCCATTTATAATATTAATCATCTGCCGTGGTGTGTTTTAGTTCTTTCAGTGTGCGCAATATAATAATCTTTATTACTCGGTTGCATTAATAATGAAAGCAAGAACTCAAAAGCATAAAAATGCTAATGCATATACTCTGTTTTAAAAACCCGATCGAATACTCCCCCCACAAATTTATTGATTATCGCTATCAATAGGCTTTATAGGCATAGCTTGCTTTTTTGAACACAGGAGCAGTTATCTTCGTCTAGGCTTAAGTCAAGCATGCTTGCAATTTTTCAAGTGATATTAATATGCCTATAAAAGAAGGAAGGATGATGACATTTCGACAACTGTTAGTCATTGGGATTTTATGTGCCTTTTTTACATCGCTGCAGGCAAAGCCGTTTGTGGTGGGGATATCTACCTGGAATAGCTACCCGGGTTCGGTGGCGGGTTTCAAATCGTCCTTAACCAAACTGGGACTGGTGGAAGGTAAAGATATTATCTATATAGAGAAATCTGCCGGAGCCAATAAAGCAAAACAAAGGGAAATTGCCAACTTATTTAAAGAAAAAAAGGTAGATCTGGTTTATTCCCTTACTACTTCGGGTACCGTCATTATTAAAGATGTATTAGCTGAAACCACGCCTATCGTTTTTTCAATTGTTACTTTTCCAGCTGATGCCGGTCTCATTGAATCATTTGAGTACTCATCGAATAATTTGGTGGGAACCAGTAATTATATTCCTGAGAATTATTTCTATAAATTACTAAAAAGTGTATTTCCTCATGCCAAAAATGTGGTGATATTTCATCGTTTTGGCGAGCCTAACTCAAAAATACAAGCCATTAATTTAAAACGTCTCATGAAGAAAACCGGAGCCGATGTGAAATTGGTCTCGGCAAAATCGCTAGATGACTTAAATAACAAAGCCAAGTTGATAATTAAAGACCTTCAGCCAGAGGTGCTCGTTACCACCACAGATACATTAATGCAAGGAGGCGGAGAAGAGGTACTGATTAAACTGGCGAAGAAAAATAAAATAGCCATATTAAGCTCTAATAAGAAGGGCATAGAGTTAGGTGCGACCCTGGGTCCGGTGGCCGATTTTGAAATCCTCGGAGCCATGTCTGGATTAATGGCTGGCCGAGTATTAAAACAAGGTATGTTACCCACTCATATGGCTTCCAAAACCCAAGAGCCGCCACTCATTCTAGTAAACCGAGCCGCACTCAAAAAACTCAAGCTATCCATACCAGAGCATCTGGTTAATGTGAAGTATGTGGATTAAAAGAAAACTTAATTTAACTACAAAGTTAATATTAAGTACCGTCTTTGGGTTATTGGTCATTGTCTCTGTCGCTGCGTATCTAGCGGATTTATCCCTGCAAAAAATATTACTTTCACAAATAGATAAAAATTTCTCAAGCCAGTTATTGGGGCTGAGCCAAAAAATTCAAAGAGAGATTCAGCATAGTGAAAATACCGCTCGTGTATTGGCGGGTAACCCCGCAATACGCGTGGCCCTGGATAAGGATATTAGCCGGGGAATGAATAGCCAGCTAAATAAAATTATATCGTCTTACCCTGAATTGAATTATTTATTAATGGTAGATACCAGCGCAGATGTTTTTGCCGTTAATACAATTAATCATTCCAAACAAAAGATGCCATCGGAAATTTTGCTAGCTGAAACCATTACCGAGCACGCATTATATATGCCATTACCAAAGGAGCAGGCCATTCATAGTCAACCCGGTGCTGATGAATTCCTGGATTTACTGGAGCTTAAAGAGAGCCTTAGCATGTGGGTGGTTGCGCCAATAAAGGTGCGTGGCGATGTGAAGGGCTGGCTAATTTTATCATTGCAATGGCAGCATTTAGTTGATGCTCTATTGCAGCAGGAAGAAACACTGTTAAAAGATCAAGGGGTAGCCTTAAATAGTATTGGTATTTTAAATGCAGGCGGTGAATTGGTACTGGGTAATTATAATCGTATAGACAATTTGTTAGAACGTTCCACTGAATTGGTTTTGGGCGGCAGTAGTTTCGAACTAGTAATGCAGTATCAAAATACCCAGGTTGAAAAATCTTTAAATCTTCAGCGTAAGCAATTATTTTTAGTGGTGATTCCGCTATTTATTCTAATTATATTATCCTTTTATTTCTTAGTAAAAAATCAGGTTCTAAACCGACTTAAAACATTATTAAACGCCACTGAACGATTTTATAAAAACGATCTTAAATACCGAATAAAGGTGAAAGGTGATGATGAAATATCGGCTTTGATGCAGGCCTTTAATGCTATGGGAGAAAAAATTCATAAAGCCCAGCTAACACTTGAGGAAAAAGTGATAGAACGTACCGAAGAAATTACCGACATTAATGTTCGTTTAACTCAAGCGCTATCTTCTGCTGAGCAAGCCAGTCTTGCCAAGAGTGAGTTTTTAGCCAGCATGAGCCATGAAATTCGCACACCTATGAATGGTGTACTAGGCATGCTTGGATTATTACTAAAAAGTGAGTTAAGTGAAGACCAGGCCCGCAAAGCAAGTGTGGCCAATTCAAGCGCACAATCTTTATTGTCACTGATAAATGACATTCTTGATTTTTCAAAAGTGGAAGCGGGCAAGCTTGAGATTGAAGTTATAGATTTTAATTTGCGCAGTCTGTTATCGGAATTCACTGAAGCCATGGCACTGCGTGCTTTTGAGAAAAATCTTGAAATAATTTTGGATGTTAATAACGTGAATGTGGCCATGGTAAAGGGAGATCCAGGGCGCATACGCCAGGTATTGACCAACCTGGTTGGCAATGCCATTAAGTTTACCTCAGAAGGTGAAATTGTTATTCGTGCCCGCTTGGTGCCTCAAGGGGAGCAGGGCATGTTGTTTAGTTGCTCTATTACCGACAGTGGTATTGGTATACCCAGTGATAAAATATCTGGTTTATTCGATGTTTTTACCCAGGTAGATGCATCCACTACCCGTCATTTTGGTGGTACAGGCCTGGGACTATCAATTGTTAAAAAATTATGTGAATTAATGGGCGGCAGTGTGCATGTAGAAAGTGAATTAGGCGAGGGCAGTAATTTTGAGTTCCAGGTTCTACTGGAAAAAAGTGAGCAAGTTATTCAACTTATGCCTCAGGTTAGTTTAAAAGATTTGTCTATATTAGTGGTGGATGATAACGCCACTAATCGAGATGTTATTCGTGGTCAATTAGAAATGTGGGGAGCGTCGATCACTGAAACACAAAGTGCAGGTGAAGCACTGGCCTTGCTTGAACACAATCATCAAGAGGGCATTGCTCTATTTGATTTAGCACTGCTGGATATGCAAATGCCCACCATGAGCGGTGCGGAACTAGGTGAAAGAATTAAGAAGGATAGTCGCTTTAAAGAATTAAGAATGGTGATGATGTCGTCTTCTTTAAGTGAAGCGGGTGATGCCAATTACTTTTCATCCATCGGTTTTGATGGTTATTTTTCCAAACCGGTTACCCCTTCAGATTTATTTGATGCCCTGGCTATATTGGTTAGCGGGGGTGAGGTGTTAGACAAAGCTCAGCCACTGATTACCCATGGATACCTGCAAACACTCGCTAAACCCTTACCAGAGCCACAAGCTAAAGAGCCCTCTCAGGTGAAAATACTGCTGGTGGAAGACAATCTGATTAACCAGGAAGTAGGTTTATCTATTTTGGCCGACCTGGGTTATCAACAAGTAAATGTGGCCGAAAACGGGCAAATGGCCATTGATATGATTCGAAGCAACTCTCTAAATAATATCCCTTATGAACTGGTATTAATGGATTGCCAGATGCCGGTATTGGATGGTTATAGCGCTAGCGAGCAAATACGAGCAGGGGTGGCAGGAGACGAAATGGCAGATATTTGCATCATAGCCATGACCGCCAATGCCATGAAAGACGATAAAGAAAAGTGCCTAAATGCTGGCATGTCTGACTACCTGAGCAAACCCATTAACCCGGAAAAACTGGGACAAACAATCCAGCATTGGCTGGGATAATAGCTTCTTAATATTTCAGCTAGACTAATCTTTAAGGTAATGAGCCTACTGGCTCTAGGAAAGCTAACCCCTATGAAACCTGGGCCACAGCGAAGATTGTAAAATAATTGAGATAATTTTCATTTATTTGCAATCAATATAGGTGCAGGCACGTCTTTAATACATGTCGGGTGAAAATTGCCTGATGCTCAGAGGTCCCACTAGGAAAACGTTATGAACAATACTAAAAAGATCGCGGCAATTGCAGCCATGAGTACCCTTGGAATGATGATGGCAAGCGGCGCTAATGCTGTACCTGATCAGCCAAAAAACTGGGAAAAATGTGCGGGTATCGCTAAAGCTGGTAAAAATGACTGTGGCGCACTGGATGGCTCTCATGGCTGTGCTGGTCAATCTACTTTGGATAACGCCGATACCGAATGGGTTTATGTACCCCAAGGCTCCTGTGAAAAAATAGTGGGCGGCGTTGTTAAAAAAGTGAAGCCTGCCAAGACTTCATAATGAATGGCATCAAGGGCGTGGGGCTGGGCTTGCGCAGCCCCCACATTGAACACATTCTCGGGCACAATCCAAACGTGCCCTGGTTTGAATTGCTCACCGATAACTGGCTAGATGCCTCTGGTATCGATGGCTTTTTACTGGATCAAATAGCCGAACAATATCCGCTGACGCTGCATGGTGTGTGCATGAACATAGCGGGTACGCAGGCTCTCAATTTTGAATATTTAACTCAAGTTAAGAATTTGGCGCAGCGCTGTAAAACCAATTGGATCTCCGACCACCTGGCCTTTAGCGCGGTGAATGGAAAACAACTGCACGATCTGGCCCCCATCCCTTATACCGATGAAGCCCTTAAACACGTGATTGGCAGAGTAAATTGTATTCAGGATTTTCTAGAGAAAAAACTGTGTATTGAAAATATTTCAGCCTATGTGGCTTATGCGGATACCAGCATGAGTGAGGCAGAGTTTTTGAATGCTCTGGCCCAGGAGACCGGCTGCAGTATATTGTTAGATGTAAATAATCTGTATGTAAATCAAAAAAATTTAGGCCAGGATGCACAGCAGTTTATTGAAACCATTAACAAAAAGTATGTAAGTGAAATGCATTTGGGCGGCTATACCGACAAGGGTGAGTTTTTGCTAGATGCTCATAATAATCCGGTAAGTGATCCAGTGTGGATGCTTTATGAAATGGCTCTAGAAAAAATGAAAGACGTACCCACTTTAATAGAATGGGATAACGACTTGCCTGAGTTTTCTACGCTCTTGCAGGAACAACAAAAAGCCACGGAATTAATGAGTGAATACAGTGAAAACCGAATCTTCGCTTGATCAATACCAGCAATTATTTATGCAAGCCATGCTTAATTTGGAGAATAGTGACGGGGCAGATATAACCACCACGACGCCTTTGGCTGCACACTCTATTAAAAAAATTATTAGCCCGGTAAAAAGAATGGGTGTTTATCAAAATAATTACAAGATGGCGTTGTTGCGTTGTTTGCAATCGAGCTTCTTGCAAACCGTTAGAATATTGGGTGATGTGAAATTTAATGCCATGGCCATGGAGTATATTTCCCTGCATCCATCTCAATCAGAAAACTTAAATGGCTACGGTGAAAAACTACCTCAATTTATAAGTAACTATTTTAAACAAGAGGACGTTACTTTAGGGTTGGAGGATATTGCTCAATCTGATTATCTAAAACAATGCTGTTATTATGCAAAAAATAACAGCTATTTCCCCCTAAATACTTTTATGAATATGCCAATTGAAGTTCAGTTATTAACTAAAATGAATCGGCAGCCTAGTTTGTACCTGCAGAAATCCCGCTTAGATTTGATCAATGTTGACTATCTTACCAATGCTAGTCCTATCCGTTTAAGTGAAGAAATAGCTCATTATTTGTTTTACCGAAACGAAGGTAAGGTGCAAATACGAGTGCTTGAAAAAAACGTGTTTGAGCTGCTGGCACTGTTTCATCAAGATACCTGTATGAATGACTTAAATGAAACACAGTTGGCAATACTGCCCATGTTAATTGGTGAGGGCTGGTTAAAGATGGCTGGTGCCATGTTATGACCTTTATAATATGAAAAGTTTAAATAAAGAAAGTTTAAATAAACTGTACCGATTTGGCATTGCCCTAACCGGTAGTCCGCAAGATTCAGAAGATGTGTTACATACCGCCATAGAGCGATTCCTGCGTAAAAATCCGAAGAATATTAACGAAAAAGAAGCGTTTATTCGCACTATCATGCGCAACTACTGGTATGACGAAATTCGGAAACAAAAAAATCATCAGGCCCATGTGGAGTCTTTACAGGTAGAGCAGGGTGATATCGATATTAATAAAGAGCGTTTGGAAGATCTAATTATTGATCAACACGATTTTCAAAAGCATTGGCAGGCGTTGCAGGCACCACAACGGGAACTGCTATATATGCATTGTGTACTTGAATACAGCGCACAAGAAATTGCCGATGAATTCAATTGCGCCCGCGGTACCATCTTGTCACGCATACACAGGTTAAAAAAACAACTGCAACAGCTTTCCAAGCTCGCATCAAAAGGAGCGCTTTCATGAGAAATACAGTTAAAGAAAATTTAAATACTCATCTGGATGAATTTGAATTAAGCACTGATCAGTTTGCTTCGTTGGATGCGCTGGAAAAAAGCATACTGTCTCCCGTCAAAACCAGAATTAAGAACCCAATACTCTGGTCGGTGGCTGCCAGTTTGTTAGTGGTGAGCTTGTTCCTCACAGGCATATTGCCCAAGGGACAGGATCAGAAAGAACTGATTTATGCCATTGCTCAAGAAGTCTCTTACAATCATTTGAAGTTTAAACCCTTAGAAGTGGCCAACAACAACCTCACAAGCGTCACTGGCTATTTTAAAAAATTGGATTTCAACCCATTGGCTAGCTCCCAAGTGGCGGCCTTATCAAGTGCTTTAATTGGTGGGCGCTACTGTTCAATTAAAGGCAATATCGCTGCACAACTGCGCATGCAAGATGAAAAAGGCGCCATTTCAACCCTGTTTGAAAGTCGCTTCAATGCAGAAGATTTTGATTTTTTACCCAAACTTGAAGAGCAACAAACCCCGGTTAAAGTACATGTGGATGGTCAACAGGTGAGTTTGTGGGTGGAAAAAGGCCTGGTAATGGCTTTGGTAAACCCTATTTCAAAATAACGACAGCTTACTATTTCTTCTTTTAGACCTTCTTTTTTAAAAGAAGGAATAGTGATTAATAAAACCCCTTCAAACTCTTAGCAATAAATCCTCAATGCCAATCCTTGGCTACCCCATTGTGAGTACCCATAAAGTCCAGTTACTAAATATTCTCACCCCCTTAAAATATACCTATCCAAGATTAGCCGTGAATTAAATTAGAGGTCTTCATGAAAGCTATGTTTAAAGAGTTGCTGGAAATGACGGAGCAACAGGAACAGCCACAACGTCTGTTGTTCTTATTTGCGCAACCTGAAGGTCACAATAGCAAAAAAAGTAAAAAGCACGTGAAAGGCCATATTGAAGCGGTTATGTGTGTGGATAAGTTACCTGAAGAACTCACTACATTTTCAGCTCTGATTAAAGAAGCCGACAGCATCACCAAGGATTGGCAGTTTGTGTTTATTGCTGGTTTAAGTGGTCAAAATGGCGTTGCTCCCACTACCGATGACGCTGAGCCTTACCTGAACAAGATGAGCAATGACCTGGCTGATGGCCAAGATCTTGGTCGATATGTGATTCTTGATCGCAATGAAAAGCCTATTGAAATGGCTGCGGTTTAACTTACTCTTAGTTTATTAATGCTTGCCACCTGCCAGATTTAACATGGTGTGGCAGGCTTTCAACTCTTATTATTCGTGCATTCTTTGTCCCTCTACCTACATGGGGTTGTTTGTAATGCCGATATCTTCTTTTATTACTTCTCGTTTATTCAAAATGGCTGCTCTCGCCATCTTTTCATTTACGCTCGCTGCCTGTGATCAAGGACCTGATCAAGAAACTTTATTAAAAAATGCTCAAGCTGCACAGCCCCAGGATCAGCATATCGCCGATATATACCAACGTAGTTGCCGTGTATGCCACGCCGTGGATGAGAGTACCGCTCCCTTGGTGGCGGATGAAAAAGCCTGGCAGCCAAGGTTAGCCAAGGGCATGGATAACTTATTAAATAGTGTTATTAACGGCTATGGTGGCATGCCACCGTTTGGCATGTGCATGGATTGCAATAGCGCTGAATTTGAAGCACTCATTCAATTTATGGCCAAAAAAGAAGGTTAATTGTCATAAGTCTCATCGAGCGGAGTTGAGCATTATCAGCCCCGCCCATATCACCCACTTTTACTTTTCTTTCTTTATATTTTACAGCGCCTTCCAAATCTTCATTCAAACCCCGACATTATCTCCCAATAAGCCAGTAGTGGCCAAATAGACCATTGTGACTGCACTAAAAACCCGTAAATTTGTAATCAATTAATTGGCTTCATAAATTTACGCTTACGAGCTTTATGAAAATATTTTCGAGTAATAAGAATTAAAACCTATGATTACACGACGCAATTTACTTAGTAGCTTAATCGCCGCCGCCGGTGCCACAGCAATCACTCCTTCCATGGTACTGGCTGGACTCAATCCCAGTGGTGAAAGAAAAATCCCTTGGAAGAATTGGTCGGGCTCTCAAGTTTGTTATCCCCAGGCTCGCAAGGCTCCAGCGAGCATCGAAGAGCTGCGTCAGTTAATCGTATCGGCGCCGGGAAATATTCGTCCGGTGGGATCAGGTCACTCTTTTACTGCCCTGGTTCCCACAGACGATACAATTGTTTCCATAAGCCGATTAAGTGGCATGATCTCCCATGACAGTGTTAACCATACTTCTGTTATTCAGGCGGGTACTCGCTTAGGTGATATCGGTGGACCATTGGCCGAGGCAGGTCAGGCACTTATCAATATGCCCGATATTGACGAACAAACCCTAGCTGGTGCACTGGGAACCGCCACTCATGGAACGGGAGCTGGCATAGGCTGTTTGCCCAGTTTTGTAGAAGGCTTGCAACTGGTCACCGCCAACGGTGATGTGATTGAATGTGACCGCAATAATAATCCCGAAATTTTTAATGCCGCCCGAGTAAATCTTGGTGCATTAGGAGTGATTACTCAGGTACGCATGCAGAACCAGCCCAGCTATCGCCTTAAGCGTCAATTAAGTTGCAAACCCATTGAAGAAATTCTGGAAAACGCCGACGCACTTGCCAATGAAAATAGAAACTTTGAATTTTATTACATCCCTTTTTCCGGCATGGGTTTTCAAGATACACAAAATATTACCACCGAGCCTGAATCCAGTACCGACAAAACCGATCAAAACGATGGCGTTGAAACTCTAAAGACGCTGCGTAATGCACTAAGCTGGTCCTCTACCATTAGAGAACTATCCATTGGTACTTACATGAAAACCATTTCCGATGAAGTGACCATTGCCAGTTCTTGGCAGAACTATGCCACTGAACGTAATGTGCGTTTTAACGAAATGGAATATCACTTGCCAAGAGAAAATGGTTTAAAAGCCTTCCGTGAAATTCGTGAAGTGGTGGAGCGAGATTTTCCTGAAGTATTCTTCCCGTTTGAAGTGCGTTATGTGAAGAGCGATGATATCTGGTTAAGCCCATTTTTTGAGCGTGAAACCATGTCCATCGCCGTGCATCGAATTTTTGATGAAGACTATAAACCCATGTTTAAAGCCATCGAGCCCATCTTTAAAAAATACGGTGGCCGCCCACACTGGGGTAAAATTAATACTATGAATGGCCAAGAGTTATCAAAACACTATAAACACTGGAACGATTTTAAAGAAGTGCGTCAAACATTGGATCCACAGGGTAAGTTTTTAAACCCGTATTTGAAGGGAATCTTCGCGGTATAGCCCGCTTGCTCATTAGTGTTTAGGTCGCCTCTAATAAATAAAGGTGCCCTTAAGTTAAATCACCTAATAATTAAAATAAAAGGGATATCGAATCGTGGCCAAACAATTTAATCCAAATCGTCGAAAAATATTACTGGGTGGTTTGGCTGCAGGGGCTACTGCCGCCACCTGGGGAATTAAACCTGCTGACATAGGGCAGAATCATAGCCCTTATTTTGTATCCCTCAGTGATGCTCTGGATAACAAGCAATTGGCCAAGCCTACTTTGGTGGTAGACAAGGAAAAATTGTTGAAAAATATTGCTGTGCTTAAACAGCATATTGGTACTCGTTTTGATTATCGCATAGTGGTGAAATCTCTGCCCTCCATTGACCTAGTAAAACTGGTAATGGAAGAAAGTGCTTCGAAAAAACTCATGGTGTTTCATCAGCCATTTTTAACCTTGGTTGCTAATGAAATTCCACATTCAGATGTATTAATGGGCAAGCCCATGCCGGTGGCAGCCGCCGCTAAGTTTTACCAAAATGAAGAAATAACCCCCTCCACTTTTAAATCAGAGCAACAATTGCAGTGGCTCATAGACAGTCCACAACGACTGAAGCAGTACCAAGAATTGGCAACAAGCTTGAATCAGAAAATGAACATTAATGTAGAGCTGGATGTGGGTCTGCATCGTGGCGGTGTCAACAGTGATTCAGATTTATTAGATATGCTGCACTTTATGGAAAAGTCTGAGTTGCTGACCTTTTCCGGTTTCATGGGTTACGAGCCCCATATAGGTTCGGTGCCTGGCGGAATTGAAAGTAATCGAGATAAGGTGATGGATAGGTATCGTCATTATGTGGCGCTTGCCGAACAAACTCTGGGGCGCAGTATCCAAGACTTGTGTTTAAACAGCGCAGGCAGCCCCACTTATCAACTTTATGATAAAGGTGATTTCCCACAAAATGAATTATCGGCAGGTACCTGTCTGGTTAAACCCACTCATTATGACCTTGATACCCTGAGCGATCACATTCCCGCATCTTATATTGCCACCCCGGTGATTAAATCTATAGATCATACCGACATTCCAGGTGTAGACGGATTAGGCGATGTGATGGCCGCGTGGGATCCGAATCGCGCGCAAACCTTTTTCACTTATGGAGGTTTCTGGAAAGCAGAACCAGAATCGCCCAAGGGCATCAGTGTGAACCCCTTATTTGGTCGCTCTACTAATCAAGAAATGTACAACGGTTCTAAATCTATCTCCCTAAAGCAGGATGACTGGATCTTTATGCGTCCCACCCAAAGTGAATTTGTATTTTTGCAATTTGGTGATATTGCACTTTATGAAAATGGAAAGATTAAAAACCTGTGGCCAGTATTTTCTGAAAGTAATTCTTAATTAAAATAAGAAATTAAAAGAGCCTGTTAACTGTTCAGTTTAACAGGCTAACGTCATGCCCATGATGTATCCGATATTATTGCTGAGCATTCTGGTTACTCTAATAAGGCAATGACACCTCTGCAAAAATCGCATGCTTTTCGTCAACTTTGCCTATAGTGGTTAAGACTCTTACTGCCTACTATGCTTTCATTCTTTTTATATGGTAAATAGGCGACTTATGAAATTTTCAGAAATATTAGGTTCCGTTCGTGATAATAATTCAGAACCGGTATTTATTCCCGAAAAATGGGGGCAGGGTCGTGCTACCTTTGGCGGGCTAGTGGCGGCGATAGTATATGAAAGGCTGATACAAAGCCTTGAAAAACCTCGTCCGGTTCAATCTATTATGGTTTCATTTGTGGCGCCTGTGGCCCCTGGTGAGTTAGACATTCAAACCTTAATTCTACGGGAGGGTAAATCTGCTATTCAGGTGCAATCAAGTGCTTATCAAGAGGGTAAAGTGGTCGCGGTGATGTTAGTCAGTTTCGGCTCGGAACGTGAATCCATAGTGAGTGTCTTGCCGGAAATGGCGCCAGAATTTAAAGCCCCTCAGCAAGCTAATGAGTTTCCTTATATTCCAGGATTAACACCTGATTTCACTCAGTACTTTGATTATCGTTATACCGAAGGAAAAGTACCTTTCATGGGCTCCAAAGATACCCACATGGGAGGCTGGATTAAATTGCGTGAACCAACAAGCAAGGTGGCTAGTGTGCCAGAAATATTGGCTTTGCTGGATGCTTGGCCCCCTGCGGTTTTTACTATGCTTAAAAAGCCGGCTTCAGGCAGTTCACTAACTTGGACCATCAGTTTTGTGGAACAGCCCGAAGATTGCACAGCAAATGATTGGTGGCAGTACCAAGCCAATATTGAAAGCTCTAATCATGGCTATAGCCACATAGATGCATCTTTATGGGATAAAAATGGCAGGGTGGCGGTGATTAGTCGTCAAACGGTGAGCGTCTTTGCTTAGAGATACCCATACAGGACGCTATTAAGTTACTGTTTTTTTCGAATAGAGTCTTAAGTGAAGTTATTAGGGTTATCTACAGGGATTAATCTAAACATCGAATTTTTTCATTACATAAATCAATAAAAATATGGGATAGAAATCTTAGGTATTAGCTTAATTTAAAAGTTTATTGATATGTTCTTGTATAGAGGAGACTTGAGTTTAAGGAGCAAAGGTTATTCTTATAATCCGGTTAAAAAATAAAAAAACCTATTAGGCTAAATGCCTAATAGGTAAAGGGTCTCGAATCGATTAACGTTTGCCTTGGCGGCGAATAGATGATGAGGTGAAACTAATACGGCTCATTTCAGAATCAAATTTGTATGCATCTCTCTCTTCATTACCTAATTCAACAAGGTAGCGATCAGATAACAAATCATAGCTGGTGATTGAAACATAAAATGGTGTATTCGCATTAGTGAACTGTATAGAGTGTCCTTCGGATACACGCCATAACTCATCACGATTATCATAGTGATCGGCAAGAGCGATCTGCCAGCTGTCTTCATCTACGTAAAACGTACGTTTCTTGTAGATATGACGGCTACCTTCTTTTAGTGTTGCCTCTACTTTCCATACACGGTGTAACTCGTAACGAGTGTAATCTTGATCAATATGGCCGGTGCCTACGATGTCTTTATACTTTGTGTCTTGGTCTGCTAACTTATAGGCGTTATAAGGAATATAGACTTCCTGCTTACCCATTAACTTCCAATTATAGCGGTCGGGTGCGCCATTAAACATATCAACCTGATCAACTGTACGTAGCCCTTCTGTCGCTTGTGCTGGAGCATCATAAGATATCTGTGGCGCTCGACGTACACGACGCTGGCCTGCATTATAGCTCCAGGCCATACGTGGTTGGTTTACCTGGTCGATGGTTTCATGTACCAAAAATACATTACCGGTATAGCGAGCAGGAGACTTCACTGTTTGAATATAATAAAACAGAATGTTGTTATCTTTTTGTGCATCGTATCCATCGGTTAAATAATGAGGCGCCGATAAGTATCCACGGGTTTTAACAGGAATAAATGACCCATTTCTTTGCACGGCCAGCTGGGCTGCATTTCTTTCCAATGAAGGTCCGCGATAACGACTTACGTGGTTCCACATAACCTCAAGGCCATTTTGTGGAATAGCAAAAGGAATGGTCTCGTCAAAATTGCTTAAACCGTTACCACCATCCACTAATTCAGATTGTGTCGCATTTTTTCTCGCCTTGTTGTAAACCGATTTTGGGTGTGAGGCGGTTCGATGCGTTTGATATATAGGCATTTTATAGGTATCTGGAAACTTTTTGAAAAGTGCCAGCTGCCCATCACTTAGATTATCTTTATATTGTTCAACATTTTTAGCGGTAATGGTGAACAGAGGTTTTTCATTTGGAAAAATATTTTTTAGGGGGTCAACACTGGCGTTAACCGATAAACCGCCGGTATAACCAGGAATAGTACCACTGGTATTGGCGGCTGCTTCAGCACCAATTGGGGTTAATTCATTGCCCAGTTTATTGGCATTTTGTTCGGACACCTTGGCGGCTGCAGTGCCGCTCATAATCAACAATAAAGCTGATGTGGTAAGTGTTTTTATATTCATGTTGTTACCATTTTTTTACAGATCAACACGGCGATCTGTTTTGAATAAATTATTCACTCTTTAATAGTTTATTAATGATGTATTAAAGAGTGAATGTGAGTTCCTTGTTGGTATGGTTAGAACTGCATACCAACACTAATAGAAGCAAAATCTTTATCCGATTTGGCGTTGAAGTCGCCACCCATGAATTGCGTATAAGATATGCTGGCTTTGTAAGTGGATAAATAATCAGCGTCTAAAGAAATATCAACCGATTGCTTACCTTCACCAAAGCCACTAGTGTTAGTAGGAGAGTTACCCTCTACATCATGATTCCAGGCAAGGCTGGGTTTTAAATTTACACCGGAAAACACATCGGAATACTCGCCTATAATAAGGGTGCGATAGCCCCAAGCGCTTTCAGTCACAAAACCCTGGTTGCTGTTTTCAGGCTGATCAAAGAAGCCGTCACGCTGGAAGCGAATTTGATTGTTGCCTTCGGTAAAATCATGAATAAAGGTGTAACCAGCTTCGGCAATCAAAGTGAAGCGGTCGGCACCCAGGAAGCGGTCAATGAACTTAATGGCAGTAAACTGAGCCTGGCTTACATCAAACTCACGGTAACCAACGATTTCTCCGCCGGGCGCTATTGCGCTCACTTCTGCATCCAGAATAGTGGAGTCCTTACCGATAGCTGCCAATCCCTGAGTTGAGCCAAATAAGGTCGCGGTAATTAACTGACCTGCATTAATCTGGATAGGGGTGTCCTTGTGGTAACTTAATTCACCAGAGAAGGCGACACTGCCTAGAGTTGTGGCAAAGCTTAAGCCCATGATTTGTAGATCTTCAGGGTAGGCCACAAAGTAGCTAGTGCTCGATATCACAGCAGCTGTTTGAGGGACACCTGCGGCCATTAAAGCCCCAACTTCCTGAGCATCAAATTTCCTACCATTACCGGTTGGAGTACGGCTATGAATATTCATGTAGTACAAACCAAACTCGGTATCGGCTAGTTCTTCAGCTACATACCGCATCGACAAGCCAAATTGACCATCGTCAGCTGGCTTCTCATCTTCACTGCGTTGCAAGCTAGCACTAACACCTGGTACTTCAAGGGTGACTACGTTACAACCATCAGATATATAATCGTTAGGTGAAAAGTAAGTACCACAACCTGGCAATACGCTTTCCTGATATTCTAGTTGGTAAAATGCTTCAAGACTTATGCTTTCAGTTAAACCTATGTTGGCGTAGGCCATATTGACGGGTAATAATATTTCTTTAATTTCAGCACCTGGGCGGGTAAAACCATTTACATCAACTGGATTAATGGCATTAATACCACCGAGAATAAAGGTACTTTCACCCCAGCTCACCACTTGCTTACCCAAGCGTACATCCAGTGGCATTCCTAAAACATCGAACTCACCGTAAACAAAAGCATCAAGAATTTCAGCGCCTGAAAACTTAGATAAATCATTAAATTCAGAATCGTCCAAGCGACCGCCACCAGCATGATTAACACTTAACGGATCGGTGACTCCAGTACCAATAGTGGCGGTAGGGGTGTGGCCACGATCTACATTATTATCTGCAAGGGCTGAGTCATACCAGTACTTGCCACGTACAAAACCACCAAAGTTTTTATAAGATAATTGTAAATCGTGACTGCCTTTAAATACTTGGGAAAAGGCTGAGCCCTCAGAGAAGTTAGCGTTGCCATCTTCTTCATTGCCATTAGCTAAAAATTGATCATCTTGCGCTTCCACACGCCAACTTGAACCCATAGAAATTTCAGAATCGAAACTGCCTTCAATGCCGCCAGTGTAAAACTCAAAACTTTGCGCTTGCGCCGCCATGACTAATGGAATCGCTAAAGCGAGTATCTTTTTTCGACCCAGTGTCGAAGTGGATGTGGTTTTTTTCATAAGCCTGCCCTCGGTTTTTTTTATTATCAATACCGCTTTTAAAAGCCAGTATCTTTATTGGTGTAGGTGGAATTCCGTAATGGGAAAAAATCCTTAACTCAATCCCTTGATGAAACGTTGTGATGAAGTCTTTTGGCTGATGCAAACACTTATCCGTGAGTGATTCGTTGCAAAGATAATTATTTTGCACTTGAGTGCCGTATTGACAACAATAGTACCAAGAGACTATTTTTAGATATATTGACTAATAATCAATGGTTGGAAAGTTTAAGGAACCACATGATTACGCTTAAGCAGCTCAAGCATTTACAGGCAATTTGCCAGTGCGGCACCTTGCATGGGGCGGCAAAATCGGTCCATCTTACCCATTCTGCGCTTGCCCGAAGCCTGCATAATCTGGAGGAAGCTCTGGGATTGTCCCTGTTCGAGCGCCACAAAACCGGCATGGAACCCACTGAATTTTGTGCCAATATCCTCGCTCAGAGCGAGCAGGTATTGCTTGCCGTAAAAGACATAGAGCGCGATGCGGATTTGGCTCGTAATATTGAAGAGGGGCATTTACATATACTGGTAGGGCCTGGTACTAAAGGAATGGTATTACGAGAAAGTTTGCCTGAATTCTTCAAGCGCTATCCCAATATAGAAGTGCGAATTACTGAAGCCATGCCGCAGGAGGCTAAAGAATTATTAATAAAGCGTGAAGCGGACTTTTTAATTTCAGGTTCAGGCAGTTTTACTGGTAGCACCGAATTAAACATAGAGCTACTCAAAGCGGTACCTGTGCAGGTATTGGTACGAAAAGATCATCCTTTGGTGGGTAAAAAAATTAATTTGACTACATTATTTGAATACCCTGTGGTGGCGGCCAGTCAATTATCCAGTGACCACCCATTTTTAAAGGTTCTGGCACAAAAGTTAGGCGGTAGTATTAACCTAACCCCAAAGGTTATTTGTAGTGACATGGGGATTTTAAAAAATATTGTTTTGAAAACGGATGCCTGGCTGGGGACGCTAAATTTAGAAATGAATATGGATGATGGTCAGCTGGTGACTTTGGATATTGAGAAACTGGAGCTAACCAATAAACTAAGCATTATTGAATTAGTAGGGCGTTCACGCTCTCCCGCGGCGCAAAAATTTTTGGAGATATGTAAAAAGTACTTTGATGAACTTCAAGATTAACAAAGATGGGCCAATGTAGCAGGGGCCATTGGCATTTTCCGTGAAGCAAAATGGACCTAGGTAATGCCCTTAGATCAATCTCACAATTTCAATTCTGACCTGGCTTCGTCCAGTTTTTTAGAGGCCTGCATTGCAACTTCTTTGGCTTCTTCTGCTGGTATGCCCAATATCATTAAAAACATTTGTGCGTATTCTTGTAATACAGCCGCCAGGTCGTTTTCCACCTCGATAGCCTCAATAATCAATCCCACTAAAGACCAAATCATCATGCTGTCCAATACTTTAGGGCGCATGGGCGGGGTAAAGCGGCCGATATCAATTCCTGCTTGCATGTCACTGTGAACAAACGGGCCAATGGCTCCCCATAATGAATCACCTAATAATCGTGGACGCTCAACCAGGCAAGCGGTAATGGGTTCGCGTAGTAACGAGCTAAGAACCGATTGAGTGGCGGTGGCCATCACCAAAGCCGGATCATCGCCAGGAGATACTATGTTTAAAACAGCCATGGCATGACGTTGATAAACCTCCACAGCAGTGGCGGCTATGCATTCATCCTTGCTGGTAAAGTGATAATAAAAGGTACGTCGGCCCAGGTCGGCAGCCTCGGTAATATCACTCATGGTGGTTTTTTCGATGCCTTTTTCAACAATTAGCTCATGGGTGGCAAGCAACAGCTTGGCCCTGGTTTCCTGACGTCTGCGGGCCATGCGATTTGGCTTAGTAGACTGAACGTCTAAAACTTCTTCAATATCACTCAAGTTAGTACTTCCTAAGTCAACCGCAGTAAAGATGGGCATTCTAGCATGTTTTGAAATTATCATGCGAGAATGCACTTTAAATTATTATTGCACTTACTGTACATTTTACACTATAGTGCAATTCTAATGATTTTGGAGTGTACTCATGGCGAAAGTATTACTGGATGCACAAACCCCGTTAAGCGCTGATAACGTTGAGGCACTGGTTCTTTATAATTCGGCTGCTTCGCCCTGTGTACGTCGTGTTCATATCACCCTGATTGAGAAGGGTTTGAAGTACGACACGGTAGAAGTAGACCTTGCAAATATGGAGCAGCGTAGCCCTTCTTACTTGAGTCTTAACCCCAGTGGTTACGTGCCTACTATTAGTCACGGTGAGCAGGTGATCTTTGATTCCGCCACTATTAATGAGTACCTGGACGCCCAGTTTCCACATGCCCCTTTATTTCCCTCTTCAGCATTAGAGCGTGCCCAGGTACGTATGTGGATCGGATCAGAAGAGGCCATGTCTAAGGACTTTAGACCGCTTTTGTATCAAAGAGTGATGGGACCAATTCAACACGTTAGCCGCACGCTAAAAGAGTCTCAGCAAATTAATCGCCGCTGCACCAGCGACCCTGTGGATTTGGCCTGGGGGAATACAGTCTGGAATATGCAGGTATTAACGCACCAGCAAGAAATGCAACAAGAGCGTAAACTAATGGAGTGGCTGGACCTGGTTGAGGATGCGCTTGAGCACCAGGATTATCTGGTAGCAAATCAATTTACACAGGCTGATATCAGTGTTTTCCCCCGTGTAGTGATGTACAGCTACCTAGGCCTTGAAATTGATGAATCTCGTTATCCCAATGTATTACGCTGGATTGAGCGTTTAGAGAAAAGGCCGTCGTTTGAGGCGTCCATGTCAGCTCAAGCCAAAAAGTTACGCAAGATGGCCACTTCGCCTCTTTTGCCAAAACTGAGACGAATTCTTAAGAAAAGCGAAAAAAAGCGCAGTTTGATGGATAAGTTCTTTATTTGGGGGCTTGGTCGTATCATGCGAAAACTACAAAAAGTGGAAGCTTTATTGGCGGCGCCTGCCAAGCCCAGAGACTTCCCCATGCCCAAGAAGCAATTGCTTCCGGTGAAGCCAACTTTAAATCAAAAGCCTGTATTTTCTAAAACCGACAGCAATATTGAAATCTTTGGCAGCAGCCTCTCCCCGCATTCTCAGCGCATAGTAACGTTGCTGAATTTTCTTGGGCTTGCCTATAGCTACCACGAAATCGATTTAAAAAATGAAAAGCACAAAAAAAGCAATTTTGCTGCCTTAAACCCTCTCGCTCAAGTTCCGGTATTAAAACATGGCGAGCAGGTTATTTATGACTCAAGGGCCATTGCCGAATATCTGCTAGAAAACTTCGATCATCAGCAATTATGGTGGGGCAAAACCAGTTGGCAAGCAGCACAAAATAGAATGTGGTTAGGCATGGAAGCGGGTACCCATAAAGAGTTCAAACCTTTATGGAGTAAATACATCCTAAATAAAAAAGATTCCTCGTTAGATATTAAAACCGAGTACTCAGCTATAAATCGCATCGAGCAAAAGCTGAAGACGCTTGAAGAAACATTAACGAACAACGATTTTTTATGTGGTGAACAAATTCGTTTTTGCGATATTGCCTGGTATACGCGTATTGAATCTATGCAACTAATTCCGGCTTTTTCAATTAAAAAATTCCCCAACTTAGCTCAATGGTACTTACGAGTAAAAAATACTACCGATAAAGTATGCCAAGAAATATTGGGTAAATGACACGGCTTGAAATTAGGACGTTTCAATAACTTAAAAACTAATTTAAATAACCAATAATAAAAAATAAATCAAGAGGGCAGTATTATGAATATGGAATACGCTGGAAGTGAAAAATTAACGGTCAATGTCGACACGCCTCCGGGTTCTGTGCCCATTGAGCGAATTGCTGGTCATATCAAGGCTGACAAATTAATTTTTCTTATTTGGGATGTAAAAGACCTAGATAAACAAGAATCATTTTTACATGATTTTGGCATGAAAACCCATGAGAAAAATCAACAAAATATATTCATGCGAGGTTTTGGTGATGAGCCTTATTTATATTACGGTCGTAAAGCCAAGAAAACCGCCTTTAAGGGCATTGGTTTTGCAGCAAGCTCTCGAGAAGATTTAAAAATACTTGCCGCTAAAACCGGTAAACAAATTGAAAAAATAACCCGTCCCGGCGGTGGTGAGGTAGTGCGATTAACCGATCCAAACGGCGTGGAAATAGAAGTATGTTTTGGTATTGAAAAGCTTGAGCTTTTAGAAACTCGCCGTGAAATTTTACCGGCTAATACCTTAAGTCACCGTCCTCGCGTGAATAGCGGTCAACGTACCCCCTTGATGCCTTCGCCTATTTTGAAAATGGGTCACTGCGTAATGGGTGCACTTAATTTTGAAGAAACCGTTAACTGGTATATGCGCCATCTAGGACTACTGGCAACCGATGCATTATGTATTGGTGACGGCTCACCTGCAGTAGCTTTCTTAAGGTTGGATCGAGGTTCCGAACTGGCCGATCACCATTCTATTGTAATTGGTAAAGGCGGCGGTGAAGGTTATCTGCACAGTGCTTATGAAGTAGTAGATGTAGATGCCGTTGCTCAAGGGCAGCAGTATTTGAAAATGAAAAAGCGTGAACACGTATGGGGACTGGGTCGTCACATTCTGGGCAGTCAATTATTTGATTATTGGCATGATGTAAGTGGATTTGAATTTGAACACTATGCCGATGGTGACGTATTTACCTCGGAAAAAACCACCGACTATCATCCGCTAGATTCGGGCAACGTTTATGCCTGGGGTGATGATTTACCAAAATCATTTTTTGCACTAACTTTTTCTCAAGTTGTGGGAATCGTTCGCGGCATGATGAAAGGTGATGTGACTTTGCCATGGATTAAACAAGCTAAAAAAGCCATCTCGCGCCCGGCGCGTCCTTGGCTTTGAAATCGGGTTATTACCAAGTTAATTAACTTACATTTAAAAATAAAATTTTAGAAGGTAGAAATTATGGGAACTTCAGTTGTTAAATTTAGCCAGGGCGATAGCTCTCAAACCTTTTGGGGTGTATTGAACGGCGAAAATATTAGCCCGCTAAATTTGAATGCAGAGCATCATACAGAATTAATGGATTGTTATTTCAATGACCGTGCCCGTTTTGATGCGGCCATTGAAGCAAAAGAAATTCCTCAAAGGGATGTGACTTTTGTTTCACCTATTTCTCGCAGTGTGCAGTTATTTGCCCAAGGCTTGAACTATGTTGATCACAGAGCCGAGTCTGGCCTGGAAGTGGATGCCGAAAAAGAAGAAAACCTGTTGTTTGCCAAGGCACCATCCAGTATTTGTGGCCCTAACGACAATATTCTACGTCCGGTGGATTGTGAATTACTGGATTACGAAATTGAATTAGGCATCGTACTTAAAAAAGGTATTCATAAACCAACCAAGGTAACCGACGATAACATTTCAGACTACATCGGCGGCCTGTTTTTATGTAATGACGTTTCTTCACGAGACTGCATGTTTGGTGCACCCATGATGCAGTGGTATCGCGGTAAGAGTCACCGTACATTCTGTCCTATTGGCCCTGTTTTGTACCTTTTAGAAGAAGGCGATAGCAAGCAGCTTTACAACCTAGAACTAACTTTAAAAATGAACGGTCAGGTTAAGCAAAACGCTACCACGCAGCAGCTTATCCATAAGCCACCCAAAGCCCTAACTGATCTTTCACAATACACTGATGTTAATGAAGGGGATTGTATTCTTACCGGTACACCTGGTGGTGTAATTGGTGGGCATAGCTTAAAAACCGTGTTGGCGATCCTTGTTAATTTCAAAAAGGATAAAAAGCGCAAGGATAAATTTCGATCTGCTCAAAAAGCCATTGGTAACTTTTTGCAGCCAGGTGATTTCCTTGAGCTTGAGATTAAATCTAAAGACGGCAGCATAAACCTTGGCAAACAGAAAAACATGATTGCCGAGGCTTAATGAAATTAGCGCTCTACAGATCTTGTCGGAGTTCTATAGAGCGTGAACAGTTAAAGAATTATTTTTACGCCTGAAGTCAATCATTTAATGAATTGTGGTGTAGGAGGGGGATGACATGACAACAACAATAAAGCAATCGTACGACGTAATCATAGTGGGCGCTGGACCTTGTGGTGTGACAGCAGCCAACATGTTGGGGCAGTCAGGTATCAGCACTTTAGTGATTGATAAAGAGCCTGATATCGTCACCATTCCACGGGCAGTGGGCATGTGTGAAGGCGGTTCTCGCATCATGGATACCATTGATATTCTAGATGATCCAGATATGGAGTTTCGTCAGGTTAACTCGGTGCATTTTAGAAATGATAAACAGGAATCTGTTTTTCATGCCGATCTATATGAGCCTGAAAATGGCCATCGCTTGCTGCGTACCTTCCATCAGCCTGATTTAGAAAAGAGCCTGCGTAAGTCGCTTAAAATTCATGATTGTGTAGATCTTGCCACCAGTACCGAGCTATTGGAATTCAATGATCACGACACAGGTGTTTCCGTAAAAGTTAAGCGGGGTAATGAAACCATTAAGGTGAATGGGCGTTACCTACTTGCCTGTGACGGTGCCAGTAGCCCTATTCGAGTTAAGCTAAATATTGGCTTCACCGGCGCTACCTATCCGCAACAGTGGATGATTTTAGATGTAGAAAAAAACCCACAGGACAGCAGTGAGGTGGTTTTCAGTATTGATCCTAAAAGACCTTCGGTTACCTTGCCAGGACCAGGAAATAAACGTCGCTGGGAGTTTGTGGTTAAAGAAGGGGATAACCCAGATAAGCTGTTTGAGCCAGAAAATCTTGAAAAACTCATCGGTGATTGGGGTGACGTGGATGCAATGGAAGTATCACGAAAAGCTGTATACACCTTCCATGCACGTACCGCTTCAAAGTACCAGATGGGAAATATATTTTTACTAGGTGACTCCGCTCACATTACTCCTCCATTTGCGGGGCAAGGAATGATGGCGGGCCTTAGGGATGCACAAAACATATGCTGGAAAATAGCGGCTGTTTTGAATAAAGAATTATCGCCGAGTGTTCTTGAGTCTTATCAAGTTGAAAGAATTCCTCAAAGTCGTCAAGTGATCAAATTTGCCCAGCACATGGGTGATGTTATTTTGCCGCAAAACCCAGTTGTAGCAAAGATCCGTGATGGCGTGATTAAATTATTGGGATGGGTGGGATTTCATTCCGAAACCAAGGGTGCACCCTTGGATAAAATACCAAACCATATTAATGGCGCTTATCTTAAGCACTTTTTTGTTGGTAAGTTTTTGAAAACCGGGTTTGAGCTTCCTCAGTACCTGCTTAACAAAGACGATAAAAAAGTACTGGCCGATAAATTGTTAGGTGAAAATTTCTGTTTGCTGGGATGGGATGTAAATCCGGAAGACTATCTTGATACCAAGACCCTTGCTCGCTGGAAATCCATGGCCGGTAAAAAAGCCACTTTCACCGCCAAAACTAATGGATCTCAAGTAGCCACTTCGTTAGTGAATGAAAGCCAAGAGTACAAGCGTCTGTTTGAAGCTGGCAAAAAAGTGTTGGTGGTTCGCCCGGATAAAATGATGGTGATCAACTGCTCACTTAAAAGCCTAAATAGTAAGCTGAATAAGTACATGGATAAGGTCGGTTGTACAATTTAATTTGTACTCCTGCTAAGTGCTGTATCAAGACTGCTAATAAGCTTAAAAAAATAATGGATTAAAAAGTTTTTTGATCCATTAGATTCAAAGCAAATAGGTGTACTCATGAAAAAAATAGTATTAATCAGTGGTTGCTCCAGTGGTATTGGACAAAGTCTAGCAAAAAGAATGGCCGCTCAGGGTCACACAGTTTTTGCCGGCGCCAGAAAAATCAGCGATTTAAATGGGATTGGTGACAACATCATTCCAGTTAAACTAGATGTGAATAATGAAAATGACATTGCATCTGTTATGTCTACCATTGAAAGCCAATGTGGCCGCCTGGATATTCTGGTGAATAATGCCGGCTACGGTGCCATGGGTCCTTTGGCTGAAGTACCTATCAGTCAAGTGTTAGCGCAATTTTCAACCAATGTTTTTGCTCCTCTTGCAATGGCTCAAAAAGCACTGCCAATTTTAAAGAAAAGTAACAGAGCTGTTATCGTAAACATTGGTAGTTCAGCTGGCATTTTTACTATTCCTTTCTCTGGTGTTTATGGTGCATCCAAAGCAGCGATTCATGCCTTGAGTGAAGTGTTACGCATGGAATTGGCCCCCTTTAATGTTCATGTTATGACTGTTTATCCCGGTGGTGTGGCATCAAAGTTTGGTGATACTGCCGCTGAAAAATTAAAGGACACCTTAGTAGCCGATTCTCTTTATACACCGGCGTTGCCTGCCATAGAGAAACGCGCTCGTATTTCATCTAACTCACCTACTACCCCGGAAATGTTCTCAGATGAATTAATTAATGCCATGTTAAAAGGCAAGCCACCCAGCGATATCCGCATTGGCCATGGTAGTACCATGATGAATATAGCCAAGAAAGTATTGCCGACTAAGCTTCGTGAATTTTTAATGCGCAAGGCCTATCAACTAAATGGCCTGGCTTCCTCGTAGGCTTTTGAAAAACTAATTTACTCGCTCTGGCGGCGTTAAAAATAAACTCAAGATGCTCATTTATAATTATAAATTCCGCGCTTTCGTCTATTTTAGCCTTGCCAGTTCATCGCCATAAACGTTTTTCAATAGCCTACTAATTAACATGATTTATTATTTTTAAGCTATTCGAATGCCAGAGGGGAATATTTATGACAAACAATAAAAAACCAAATGATAATTTGCAAAGAGAAGCATTAGAAATTGAAAATGCTTTGAATCTAAATGAACAGCAGCAAGATTGCATGCGCCTGTGGTGTGATGGCAACTCACCCTATTCATGTAAGTTACGCACCTACATGAATTATAAGGCCATTCCTTATAAGCGCATGCGCATTAACTTAAAGACTTATTACAATATCATTCCTGAGAAAGTAGGAATGAGTATCATGCCTGTGGTGATTACTCCGGATGATCAAGTGCTGCAGGATACTACGCCGATTATTGAACAGTTTGAAAAACAATATACTAATAACTCTTGTACGCCAGAAGATGCTCGTTTGGCCTTTATCATGTGGTTGCTGGAAGATTTTGGGGACGAATACCTAACCCGTTTTTCAATGCACTACCGCTGGGGCAATGAAATAAATCGCAATACTCTTAGTCATCGTTTGGGGCGCTCCATGAGCTATGGCGATGTGAATATGCATGCCAAAAAAGTGGCTCCCATGATTCTTTCACGCCAAACGGGTTTTGATAAACCTTTAGGCTTGGGCAGTTCAGAAAGCCGTGAAAGTTTGGATAAGCAACTCATCGACTTGCTTTCGATCCTGGATGCACATTTTTACCAGTATCAGTTTCTGTTAGGTGATAAACCTTCTGTGGCAGATTTTGCTTTGTATGGTCATTTGCATGCGCACATGCTGCAAGATCCTTTTTCTGCAGAAATAATGGAAAGCAAAGGTTCACGCACCTGTAACTGGATTGAAACCATTAATGAACTGGGCGATGTTCGCGGCTTCATTGGTCAGACCGAATTTGGTGGTTGGATTAATTTAGACGAGGGCACACCAGATAGCCTCAAGCAGTTGTTAGGTTATGTGGCTAAAACTTATATACCGTTTGCGGCAGGCACTGCCTTGGCTACCCACGAAGGGAACAAAGAGTTTAATTGTGATATTTACGGGCTAGATACACGCTTCATGACATTCCAGTATCGAGCTTGGAGTTTTGAAAATGTGCAGAAACATTTTGAAAATCTTAACACCAGCGATAAACAATTTATTGATACCTTATTAACACAAACCGGGATTCAACCGGCCATGATGGAAAATGGGGTATTGCACTGCAATTTATTTGATGGCTTTACACCGCCTCTTGTAAAAAATGGTGTGGCAGATGCCCGCATTGCCTATCTTAAAAAGAAAGCAGAAGAGAAAGCGCTTAAGAAGAAACAAGAGCGTGAGTTGCATCAAAAATTGAAAGATGAACTAGAAATTCCAGAAAAGAAAGGGGCCGAAAATGAGTCAGTTTAATAATCTTGTACGTTTTGTTAAACGTCCAGATGGACGTCCAACACCGGACGTTTTTAAAGTAGAAAAAGAGCGTCTACGCCAATTAAAAACGGGCGAGTATTTAATGCGAAACGCCTACTTGTCCATGGACCCGGCTCTAGTGGGACGCATGCGTGACGAAGATAACTATGCCGAAAAAGCCAGTCCGGGCGAAGTTATGCATGCTTACGGCATTGGTCAGGTAATAGAGTCAAACAACCCCAAGGTTAAAGTGGGTTCGGTGCGTTTAGGGCGCATCGACATGCAAGAATATTCTATCTTCAGTGACGAAGAAGCCTGTAGTGAAATTAATCTAGGATTGGCCAATGCTAGCTCTTACTTGGGAGCCATGGGAGTAAATGGTGCTACAGCCTATTTTGCTTTGCAGGAAATTGGCCAGCCCAAGGCTGGTGAGACCGTTTTGGTTTCCGCTGGCGGCAGTGCCGTGGGCAGTGTAGCTGCACAAATAGCAAAAAATCTGGGCTGTAAAACTGTAGGTATCGTAAGCACAGATGCCAAAGCCAAAGAAATTATCCGTGACTTTGGCTTTGATGCTGCGATCAGTTACCGCGATAAAAGCATTGAAGAATTATCAAAAGATATCAACAAAGCCTGCCCTCAAGGAGTGGATGTGTATTTTGATAATACCAGTGGTGATATTTCAGAAGCGGTGTTAGATAACCTTAATGAAAACTCGCGTATTGCAGTGGTGGGACGTTTGGGCATTAGCCATTTACCCGATACTCGTCTGGACACCGGCCGACGCGATCACAACATTATGTTAACCAAGCGTGTGAAACGACAGGGCTTTGTTATCCTCGATCACCTACACAGATTACGCGGTGCTTCAATTATGCTGGCCCGTTGGATTAAAGAAGGCCGCATTAAAGGCAAAGAAGATATCATGCATGGTATCGAACAAACCCCTGATGCCTTTTTCCGCATGCTCTCCGGTAAAAATAACGGTAAGCAATTGGTGAAACTGTCAGAGATTGATGAAGCCCTGGATCCGACTCCAAGATGGCTGGGCCGCTTGTTGATATCCAAGTGGTTTCCAACACAAAAGCTGGCCAAGAAAATTACTGGCGGCGTTTAGCCTAGTTAAATCTGGGGGTGAAAGTAAGACTGTGGTGGGCTTACTTTTATCTCCTTCACTTTGAAGGCTTAGTCCTTCGATAAAAACCGAGCCCCAGGCTCGGTTTTTTCGTTTATGTCCTCCCCCCCTGCTTACAGGCCTTGGAGTCATCTAAATGGCTTCCACTCAGACTCCCCATATTTATAGATCAGGCCGATCTTCATACATTAAATTAGTTTTTTCCTGACTTATTAATGGTGTCAAGGGGGAATGGAGGTGTTTTCGTCTAATTTGCAATTATCTCTCCATTGACCGCTCCAGATCAACTTTATGATAAATAGTCTGTTTTGAAATTCTGTCTTATATTGCACGGCTGAGTTGTTTTGCACTACAGTGTAACCATGAGAGGAGATGAAATGCTCCTTACTGAAAAACATCAGATAAGAAGTGAAAACAAAAGACGCTGAAACCCAAATCATAAATAGCCTAAAAACTCTTGGCCATTTATGAAACCAATTTCAGATTAAAAAATAACAATTATCTCAAGTGAAGAGGGTAATAACATGAGTCTGGATTACGCTGGCGTTGATGCCGCCATAACCAATAAAGATACACCACCAGGGAGTAAACCCATTGTGCGCCCCGAGCCCATCATCAAAGTGGATCAGTTAACGTATTTAATTTGGGACGTGAGTGATCTGGATAAACAGGAATCGTTTTTACATGACTTCGGTATGGTGACCCATCAAAAGGGTGGCGACAGTTTGTTCATGCGCGGTTATGACTCGGCGCCTTATATTTATTTAGGACGAAAAGCCAAAAAAAGTGCATTTAAAGGTTTAGGGTTAAGCGTGAATTCACGCCAAGAGCTAGAGGTGTTAGCGCAAAAAACCAATCAAAAAATTGTGGCCATCGATCGCCCCGGCGGCGGTGAAATGGTGGTTCTTAAAGATCCAAACGGGGTTGAGGTTCAGGTTTGTTTTGGTATCGAGCAGTTGGATCCCCTGGATACCCGCCGAGAAATATTACCGGCCAACGCTCCTGAAAATCGCCCCAGAGTAAATGCCGGCCAGCGTACTCCCATGATGCCTTCACCTATTTTTAAATTGGGCCACTGTGTATTGGGCAGTAACAAACTGGACGAAACCGTGCAATGGTACATGCTTCACTTTGGTTTACTGGCAACCGATGCTTTGTGTATTTCAGACGGCTCACCTGCCATTGTTTTTCTACGTCCCGATCGCGGCAGTGAGCTTTCAGATCATCACACCATAGTGATTGGTAAGGGTGGTTCAGCAGGTTATCAGCACAGTGCTTATGAAGTATTAGATGTAGATTCTGTGGCCCAGGGCCAACAATATCTGAAAATGAAAAAGCGTGAACATGTTTGGGGAATTGGTCGCCACATTTTGGGCAGTCAAATTTTTGATTACTGGCACGATGTCAGTGGTTTTGAATTTGAACATTATGCCGACGGTGATGTATTTACAGATAAAAAACAAACCGATTATTACCCGTTAGATTCGGGCAATGTATATGCTTGGGGTGACGATATTCCTCCTTCATTTTTTGCCTTAAACCGCAAACAAATTTGGCATGTGGTGCAGGGGCTGGTTAAGGGAGATATGACATTACCTTGGCTCAAACAAGCTAAAAAGGCTATTTCTCGCCCGGCCAGGCCTTGGTTATAAAAGCTAAAACTTATCTGATATAAGCAATCCTTTTGATGACGAATTTATTGAACAAGCTTACGGCTTGTTCATGGGGAAAAATATGAAAACAACGATTAAAAAATCTTACGACGTTGTAATTGTGGGTGCGGGTCCTTGTGGTGTGAGTGCGGCCAATGTATTAGGCAAGCAAGGAATCTCTACGCTGGTTCTTGATAAAGAAGCCGATATTGTTATGAGCCCAAGGGCTGTGGGTATCTGTGAAGAAGGCTCTCGAATTATTGATACCATAGGTATTCTTGATGATCCTGAAATGGAATTTAAACAAATTGATAAAGTGCGCTTTCGCGATAAAAATGAAAACACCGCCTTCTTTGCCGATACTAATACCCCAAAAAGTGGCCACAGTGTATTAAGAACTTTTCACCAACCAGACCTAGAAAAAAGCCTACGTAAAGCGCTTAACGGCTATAAACATGTGGATTTAGCCACCAGTACAGAACTACTTGATTTTAACGACAAGGGCTTTGCTGTTGAATTAACATTAAAACAGGGCGAAAAAGAAATTGAAGTGAAAAGTCGCTATTTATTGGCCTGTGATGGTGCCAGTAGCCCAATTCGCAAGAAATTAAATATTGGTTTTTCAGGTGATACTTATCCACAAGACTGGATGGTGGTGGATGTAGAGAAAAATCCAGAAGAAAGTAATGATGCGGTTTTCTCCATTGATCCAGAACGCCCTTCGGTAACCTTGCCAGGACCGGGTAATAAGCGTCGTTGGGAATTTGTGGTTAAAGAAGGTGACAACCCCGAAGAATTATTTAAAGAAGAAAACCTGTCTAAATTACTGGCCCCTTGGGGAGACGTGAAAGACATGCAGGTATCCCGTAAAGCGGTTTATACCTTTCATGCTCGTACCGCAGAAAAATATCAGCTGGGTAATGTTTTCTTACTGGGTGATGCGGCGCATATAACGCCACCATTTGCTGGTCAGGGCCTCATGGCGGGTTTAAGAGATGTCCATAATCTGTGTTGGAAACTGTCGGCTGTATTAAAGAAACAACTGGCACCCAGTATCTTAAACAGCTACCAGGAAGAACGAATTCCTCAAAGCCAGCAGATCATTAAATTTGCGCAAAGTATCGGTGGCGTTATCTTGCCGCAAACCAACGGTAAAGCAAAAGCCCGTGACGGTGTCATTAAAGCGTTGGGATTGGTAGGGCTGCACTCTAATGACAAAGGTTTACCGGTTGAGAAAGTGCCCAACCATATTAATGGTGGCTATTTTAAACATCTAACCGTGAGCAAGATTTTCAAGACAGGTATTGAATTCCCACAACACCCATTACAAAAAGATGATAAACCGGTATTGGCCGATAAGTTAATTGATGAGCAATTTTATCTGCTGGGTTGGAATATTGATCCGGAAGATTTCCTCACTAAAAAAACCTTGTCTCGCTGGCATTCAATGGCCGGTAAAAAGGCCATTATTACCGAAAAAAATCCTGACGAGACAAACTCTGATACCCCTGTATTTGAAAACAAAAGTCAGGAGTATAAGACGTTATTTGCTTCAGGCAAGCGCGTATTGGTAGTACGCCCTGACAAAATGATGGTGCTTAATTGCTCGGCTAAATCTCTAAATGAAAAACTGAATAAATACATGGATACGGCAGGCTGTACTATTTAATTATTGAAAATAAGAAGGCTTAAAAATTAAGAAAGCATCTGGCGTTAAAACCAGGTGCTTTTTTATTGCCAAAACAAAATAGTAAAGACCGTATATTGAACAAAAAATATCGAAAATACAGGATTAGGTATAGTCGAGTGAGAAGGGATTTTAGCGAAGGGAATAAAAAACGGCGACCAAGGCCGCCGTTTTTTAAGTGTGCTTTAGCGAAATGTTACGCTGCGCAGCACTTCTTGTATTTCTTACCACTGCCGCAAGGGCAAGGATCGTTGCGGTTAGCTTGTTTGGTGGTCACAGCGGCGGCCGTGTCTTTTTGAGATTCTAGAATCTCAAGGTCACGTAAGTTTTCTTCTTGATCAGCTTTTACTTCTACTTCGCCAACCCAGTTGTTATCGGCTAAAACAGCCAATAGTTCTACTTTACGCTCTTCACTTTTCACTGTGATGGCAGCCGGTGCTTTTTTAGTGCCCAAACGCACAGTGTTATTAACAGAAAAACCAGCGCTGCTGTGCTCTGGCTTTTTCATTAATCCGCCTTTGTAGAAAAATTTTGACATGCCTTGAATCCTTTAAATTATATATTTGTTTGGTCTGGATTGGCTTATGGATGAATCAGGCGCCGACGTTAATGCAGTCGAATTGCAATGATATAGACCTGAAATAAGCTCAATCTGATTGATAGATAAGAGTTGGGCGCTATTGTAGATCAAACAAGGGCTAATATCACTGCCTGCGCGGCCTATAACAAAGAAAGGCGGTGAATGCCGGAATTTCTGAGGAAATTGGCCAGAATTAGCCTAGGAAGACACAGCAAGGATATTGTTTTATCACGGAGCGAGACGTAAACACTGGGCTTAATACAGGCGGTTGGCCATGAAATAGTGAAGACTGCGCTCGGCAATATGCTCAAACTCTTCACCTGTTTGGTTAATATCTGTCATACGGTCTAGGCGAAAGTGACGGAAGTCATCGCGTAGTTCGCACCAGGCTAGCAGAGTCCAGCGTTCTCCCCAAAAAATAAGCCCCAGTGGCCATATCACTCTTAAGGTGGTGGACTTTTTTTCGTCGGAATAATCCAGGCTGATCTTTTGTCTGTGTTCACAGGCCTTTCTTAATATGCCGTGCTTGCGGCGGTCATCATCGTGTTTATCGAACTTGGGCACTTGGTAAGGCTGTTGATCGGCCTTTTGTAATAATTGATCGGGCAAGATGGCGCGTATCTTGGCTTCAGCCTTGGCGGCGGCTTTGGCTAAATCTGGGTCGGTCCAGGCTTGCACCATGGAGCTGCCCAACAGCAGAGCTTGAAGTTCCTCGAAGTCGAACATCAGTGGCGGCAGCTGATAGCCAGGTGATAGAAGATAACCAATGCCAGCTTCACCATCTATGGGTACCCCGCTTTGTTGCAGTGTTTGAATGTCTCGATAAATAGTGCGAGTGGTGACTTCCAGCACCTGGGCCAATTGTTCGGCGGTAATGGCCATGCGGCGCCCGCGCAGCAAGTTAACCAGCTGAAACAGCCGTTCAGATTTATGCATAACTTGCTTCAGGCTTAATAGTCACCAAGCGTCGTGCACACAAGAGATTGATCACTTGAAAGAGACGTTCAGATTTGTGCATAACTTACTTTGAACATATTAAAGGCCATATGGCGAGTCGCTTGGGCTGTTGACAGTTTTAGAGATCATATCAGCAGGTGCTTTTACACACCCGCTAAAATAACGGCTTTTAAGCCATGGCTTGGGCTTGCTCCTGCGCTACACAGGCGAGAACCGGCATGTGCTGCATGCTCACACTGTCTTTATCAATGAAAGCCAGCATGGTTTTAAGTTCGTCGGCGGCCATGAAGGCGGCTCCAGCCTGCTGCGCTTCATTAAGGCTTTCCCAAAATACCAGGTCTACCCAGGTACCATCTTCTTGTTTGCTAAGGGCGCGATACTGGAAACCGGGCTGTTTTACCACCCAGGCTTCCAGTGCCTGATTGCTGTCTAGAAATGCCTGTTCGCTGGCATCTGTGTTTAATTTGAAAGACACCATTTCGATTGTACCGGACATAATGATTTTCCTTTTCAGTGACTGTAAAACTTAATGATCGGGTTAGCCGATGACTCTAGCTTATGCCCTGTCCCTGACAGCCAGTGTCAGTAGTGTTGCGGAGTCCCTAATAGCCTTTACTACTGAGAAGGCGGCTTCTTGGTGCTGACTCGAATAGCCATAAAAATGCCATATTGGGATTATCTGTTAATCTTAAACTAGAGGCGGTACTGCTGATTGGGAGGTCAAAGGAGTTAATTATGAAGAACTTATATCAATTCTGTTTGCTGGTATTACTGGTGATTGTTTGCTCTCCGTATAGCTTGGCAGAGCAAAAGAAAGTATTTGGTGAATATGAGGTGCACTATATTGGGCTCACCACCAACTATTTGTCCAAAGAAGTGGCCAAACAATATGGCATTAAACGCAGCCGTTCTTTGGGTTATGTGAGTATTTCAATTTTAAAAGAGGGGGTGGAGCAGGCAGAAGATGCAACCGTCTCTGGCACCATGGCCAATTTGTTTGGTCAGTACAAAACTTTGAGCTTTAGGCGTATTCAAGAGGGTAAAGCCATTTACTTTATTAGTACCTTTTCAGTTGACGAGACAGAAAATTACCGTTTTGCCATTGATATTGACCCTATGGCCAGCAGCAAGGATATAACGCTTAATTTCGAACAGAAATTTTACGGGGAGTCCTAGGCCAGACAATTTCAGTTACAAAGGTATCGGCGGTATTGCTCTGGGTGTGTTGTTAATTATTTTAATTTGGAAAATAATTTTTATGGCGGTTATTCAATTTAATGGCAGAGAATATAATACCCTGGGCGAGCTGCCTGTTGTGGGGCAGGACATGCCTGATTGCTATGCTGTTGATGCTAATCTTCGTGATGTTAATTTAAACGAGCTTGGTGATAACACTCTAGTACTCAATATTTTTCCCAGTATCGATACTCCCACTTGTTCGGCATCGGTTAAAAAATTTAATGAAATGGCCGCCAGTTTAAATCATGTATCGGTGTTATGTATTTCTGCCGATTTACCTTTTGCACAAAAACGTTTTTGCAAAAGTTTCTCACTGGATAATGTTCAAGTGTTCTCTACTTTTCGTGGTGACCTTGGAGAAGTACTGGGTGTGGGAATTGCCGAAGGACCCATGCAGGCCTTAATGTCTCGTGTGGTGATTGTAGTGGACAGCTTTGGCGTGGTTCGTCACTGCCAGCAAGTAAAGGACTTATTGCACACCCCAGTAGATTATCAACAAGTGTGGCAAGTACTTTCTAAACAATACCAAATCACATAATGGCTCCTTCGTTCCAAAGGGGGCACGCATTTCAATAATTCCCCCCATGTCTTATGGTTATCTGCTCAATTTTTATTTTCTTGTAATATTAAATCATCAGTTCTTACAAGTTTTAAAAATCACTTTTACCTAGCATGCAGTTTCATCATTAGTAGTCTGTGCGCAATTGATCATTTAATTTTTAGAAGTTGTCCTCAAAGATAATTTTGTTGACTTTAAAATTAGATCATCAGTTCTTACAAGTGAGATGAACCATGCAAACTATCCTGAAAAAGATTCAAAATAATATCACTTATTATTTTGTATTTTTTTAATCTAACAATAATATTAAGGATGAACACACTATGAAAATGCTATTAACCTTGTTTAAAGCGACACTGCTAACCTTGTTAGCCAGTCATGCCATGGCCTCGGGAGGGGGCAGTAGCGAACCTGAATGTGACGCAAATGTTAAACCGATTGTATTTGTACACGGTTACAGTGGCGGTAACTTCAATTGGATCGATATCATGGATTACATGGTGGCCGATGGGCACCCACGTTGTTCTTTATATGGATTTGAATACAGCTCTTGGTTTAGTACTAACGCACAAAGTGGTCGCGAGTTAGCCAGCTTTGTTGATGATGTACGCAGTAAACACAACAACCAAAAGGTAACTATTATCTCTCATTCTAACGGTGGTCTAGTGACTCGTTGGTTCCGAGTGATGGAAGGTGGTGCCGCGGTAAACGATCGCTTTATTGCGCTGGCTGCTCCTCATAATGGTACCGACATTGCTTATGCGTGTTTTAATCTTTCTTGCTTTGACATGCGTCCAGGTTCTAACTTCCTGAACACATTAGCAGGGCGTGGTTGTGATGTTTCACTTTGGTCTGCTTATGACGGTGTTATCTTGCCTGCTTCTAGCGCTCAATGTGGAAACAATACTCAGCTAGAAAATGAAAATCATTTGTCTATGCTGTGGGCGCCAAGTGTATATCAGGAAATAAAAAACAATTTATAAGTAATCGCTTATAAATGTTAGTGTTGAAGGGCTACCTAGGTAGCCCTTCTTAACAAGTACGATAGAGTGTGAAATAACGCCTGGATGGGTGAACAACGTGAATAACAACAATAAACGATACCACTACGCCATTTTTGCCATAACACTTTGCGTGGTTGTCTTTTTGGGTTTTATAAAGCCCGACTCTTCCTCTCAAGCGTCTTTTGAAAACGTCATAGAAATTGAATTTGGTGATAATGCACAAAACTCCTTAAATGAAATAGATTATTCCGTGGCAAGCTTGGAGGCTGGGTCCGCTTTTAATCAGGTTGCTGAAACAAAAACTGAAAACTCAGATAAAAGCCATGACTTTATAATCGGTTATGCCGAGGTAGAAAGTGCATTAGCCATGGCCAAGTTGGATGTCTATGGCCAATTAATACTGGACGATAGTGCACGGGCCTCGCTCAATTTAGTGGTGTCGCGCTTACCCGCCAAATTAAGCGATACTGAAATACAGAATATTCAAAACCTAATTAAGCAAGCCATGCCGGGTACGGCAGGTGAGCAGGTGGCGCAGGTGCTGGGAGATTATTATCAGCTTAAACAGGCTGAAAAAAGCTGGTTTGAAAATGGAATGCAGGCCAACAGCCCGGATGCCGCTTTACAGCAGTTAAATGAAATGGTGAATATGCGGCGTGAATATCTAGGGGAGGATGTGGCTAATCAATTATTTTCAAAGCAGCACAAACAAGCTTTATTTTCCTTAAAACGCGCCAGCCTTAATCAAAGAAGTGACCTAACCGAATTACAAAAACAAGACAAAATAAATTTCTTAGAGCAAGAATTTCACAGTGATAGCCATGAGCCAAAAAAATTGGAAAGCACAGAGGTTACTCGCCTCAATACTGAAATAAACACTATGCGCAGTAACGGTGGCTCGGAGACAGAAGTGCAGGCCAAGCGAGTAGAAGTGGTAGGAGAGCAGGCCGCCTTACAAGTGCAGGCCATGGAGGAGCATCAACAGGATTGGAAAAACCGTTATGAAAATTATCGCCAGGAAAAATTACGTATACTCGATTCAGCCATCAGTGCAGCAGATAAATCTGAACAAATCCAAAGGTTGTTAGCTGAACATTATTCAAGTGATGAACTGGCAGGTGCCAGAGCCTATGATGCTCAACAAAATAACTCGCTTTAAGAGCGAGAGCGAACAGCAGAAAAATTATGCCTTGCCCCTTGGAATAATGTCACGCATTAGCCTGGCAATTTTAACTGGTGCCTTACTGGCCTTGCCTTTTTTATTTGATCAGCTCTATCTTTTTAGCTGGATTGCCTTTGTGCCGTTAATGTTAGCGGTGCAAGGCTTAACTGTAAAAAATAGTTATTTATTAGGTTTATTGGCCGGTTTAAGTTTTGTAGTGCTGGGAAACTACTGGATCGTCAGTTTTATAATTGAAGTGAAAGGTTATGGTTTATTAACATCAATTTTTCTAGCGTCTTTATACTGGCTTTATACCTGCCAAGCCATCGCCTTGCTCATGGCAGGCTGGGTATGGTTGGCTACGCGCCTGAAATCTGTACACCTATTTTTATTTCCAATTTTACTCAGCGCTATATTCTCAATCTTTCCCTGGTTATTTCCCATTACATTGGGAGGCAGCCAATCACAGTTTTTATGGGCAATTCAAGCTACAGATCTGCTGGGTGTTTCGGCACTGGATTTTATTATAGCCTTAGTTAACTCGGCCATTTTTATGTTTTATAGCAAGAGGAATGTTACCAAAAACAAAGCTGGTTTATTAATAGCGACTGCCATGGTTATAGGTTGGTTTATCTACGGGCAGTATGCGTTGTCTTTTTGGGATGAAGAAATAAGCCAATGGCACACTAAAAAAATAGGCATTATTCAATCAAATGACAAACCCAGTATTGAAATTCCAACACCAAAAGCAGGTTATGGTTGGTCTTTCCCTGTGGAAATGGAAATGTCACAAAAACTGGCACAAGCCGGTAGCGATATTATTATTTGGCCTGAGTCCCGCTATAAAGGTTATTTTGCCAGTTCATTTGTACGTGGGGCTTATAGGGGGCAGATAAAGGCGCTTAATACACCGTTAATATTTCACGACATGGAGACCGTCACGGATAAAAAAAGCGCGAATGAAAAATATACAACAAGAGAATTTAATACCCTGATAGCCATGAATAAAGAGGGTGAGCAAGATGGATATTATCGGAAGATGCAAAGAATCCCTTTTGGGGAATACCTACCTATTATAGAAAACAATGAGATGGCCAAGGGCGTTGTGAATGACATTAGTGATGGCTTTATGGCTAACCTGTCGGCAGGTTCTAAGCATGAACAATTTGGGTTAGCGGGCATGCAGATTATTCCGCTTATTTGTTATGAAGTATTGTTTTCACACTTTGTCGCCGAAGCTGTAGTCGGTAAGGCCAAGGGGAGTGTATTGGTGGCTATTTCAAATGATGCCTGGTTTGGTCAATCACGACAGCCTTACCAACACGGTGGCATATCGGTATTACGAGCGGTGGAGAATCGCTTGCCTTTAATTCACGCCATTAATAACGGCCCCTCGTTAGTGGTCCTGCCAAGTGGCCGCAATCTGGCCCGTAGTCAGGCTTTTGTGCAAAGTGCGCTACAGGTAGATATGCCCTATTCTGAAAGATCGGGCGGAAGTTTTTACAACCAATACCCCTGGCTTTTCCAAGGTTTTATTTATTGTTTATGTGGGCTGATATTTCTTTATTCGATTATGATTTGGTTACGGAAAGATTAACGTCAACATCACAGGGATAGGTTCTTTTGTTTTAGCTTGTTAAGGCCGGTAATGAAGCCCTAAGCGCAATATGTTATGTTTCAGCCATTGCCGCCACTTAGCCCCAGAAATATGACCCATACCACCTTACTGCCCAGAAACCATACCAGCCTTGGTAGTTGGGTACTTTTAATTTCAAAGGTTATTGATTCTTATGGGGTGGACAGCAAAAAGATTTTCAGTGACGCGGGTATAGAGCTGGGCACGATTAAACAACCGCAAAATCGAATCTCCACCGCTCACATGGCCCATGTATGGGATGAAGCGCGCAAGCAAAGCCAAGACCCCTACATAGCCCTAAGGGTGGCAGAACAATTTCAGCCCATGGCATTGAGTGCATTGGGAATGGCATTTACAGCCAGTCGCAATGCCTATGATGCGTTAAAAAGAGCAAACCGTTATTCGCAAATGATCAGTGATGGCACCTCGACTGAAATAGACGAGAACGATGTCAGCGTGACCTTTATTTTGAAATATAAATCACGCTTAGCCATGGCTGTACATGATTTAGGCATAGAGTCGGGAATTGGTGTATTAGTAAACTCGTTAAAATTATTGGCCGGTGAAGACTTTACCCCCACCCGTATTAGTTTTGAACATGACTTTGTTGGTGATACCAAGCCTTATGAGAAATTCTTTGGTTGCCCTGTATTATTTTCAGCGCCACGAACTCAAATGGAATTTAATAAGGCTGAAATGTTTACTGAGCACCCGTTTGCAGATTCTGCTTTAACCAATACGCTGGACCATTGGATAGAAGAGCATCTTGCCAATTTTAAAGAGGAACTAACCTCTACCAAGATTAAAAAGTATTTACTGAAAAATTTAGCCTATGGCAAGGTGGACCAAAAGTCTGCAGCGCAATCGCTGGCCTTAAGTCCAAGAGTGATGCAGCGTCGTTTAAAAGATGAAGGCATGACCTTTAGTCAGGTGCTGGATGATTGCCGACAGAATCTTGCGGTGAAATTGATTTCCAAAGACAAATTACCGTTAGCCGAGGTAGCCTTTATATTAGGTTTTAGCGACCAAAGTAATTTTTCTCGTGCATTTAAACGCTGGACCGGCAGTAGCCCTAACGAATATAAATTTTAAGGGTTTTACTTAAGCTATCTTGCCCGAAACTAACTATTCAAATTACCTTTTAGAAATATTACGTATAAATCTGGGCTGTTGCTTGTTTGTTTTCTCAGTCTCTACATTTCTTACCATGGTTTCAATGGTGCCTGGCAAATTATCCAAGGTATTCACTAAATTGGTAGCCGAGCTAGAGGCACGATTAATAGCGCCTAATACATACACTTTTATAAAAATAATGATGCCCAATATTATTAACACCACCAGCCCCATGAAGATGTAAAACAGCAGCTGAAACTTAAAGGCAAATGGCTCTACTATGGTTTCATTTAGTTGTTGGGCTGATTGTGAAAACTTTTGATTGGCATCAGCTACGATGTTGTTAATGGGTTCACGGGCATCCTCTAAAGATAATGAAAATTTATCTTCAATACCCTTGAACGAGCCCAACACTGCCAGCAATTCTTTATGCTCAGCAGCGCTTAATTTATCAGACTGCAATGCTGTATTAATAGACAGGGCCACCTGTTTCATGGCGTCTGACAATTCACGTGCGGCCGCCTCTACTCCTACTATGTTCACCGCCACATCCATAGTAAACCCGTTCTGTTGATAGGTTTTATCAATGGCTTCAACGGTTTCAGCGGCTATTCCTAAGGAGGTTGTTAGCAATAAAGTCATGAAGAACCAAATGGCGTGAAAGATTTTTTGCATTGTATTCTGCCTGATTACTTTGCTGAAAATATTAGTTAAATGCCTAGTTTACTTCATCCTGAATGGTACTTGATAAGTCCCCATCAGTATAATCAGGATTTGGTCGGTAACCTGTATATTCATAAACGCTAATAGTATACTCATTTTCGATTGTGGCATTACTCTCACGGGCATCTGTGGATATGAGTTTTGTTCTGCTAAAAGATTGTAAAGGCTAAAAATAGGGAAATAATATGAAACTAGTATTTAAAATAGCCGCATTATTAAGCACTTGTTTAATCAGTAGTTATGCATTTTCTAATGAAGAAATAACTATTTATGAAAATACTAATACAGGTACTGAATCTATTATCCGTAAATCTGCCTTAAACTATTACATGACCACGTACTCTGAATCTAAGGAGCACAAGGCATTTGCACAATCTTCAAGCGGAGCTTGGGCGGGTAGGGTATATAACACATCTATTGAAACTGCCAAACTTAATGCTTTAGTTGCCTGTCAGGGGAATAATGAAAAACATGAAAAGAATTATCCATGTGAAATTATTGATGAGAATGGTTCGCTGCTATATGAGTAATTCAATGTTTTTGTATGACACCAAGCTTAATTGGTGATGTTATTAACCTCCAAACCGTAACGATAACAACTTAGGCGTAAGTAGCGCTGAAATCGTTTTATTTTTCAGCATCAGGAAGCACAGGATGTGCTGGATAGGTTCGTAGCCCATGGACTCCCACATGGATGTGGGTGTTAGAGCAATGCAGGGAGCAATTGCCGGTGGGCGTTTGAACCGGGTTGCTCGATAAAATAAAAGGATTGAAGGTTAAGCGTACGGGCGACCACCATGGATGGTGGAAATGCAGTTTTTGCTGGGAGCAAAAAACTGCCGACAGCTGGGGTGTGGGGGTGAGTGACCTACATGGATGTAGCAAGTGCAGGTATGGTTGGGAACTTATACCTGTCCCCCACAAAGGAAAAATGTTCAGGCAATACAGTTCTAAAATTCCTAAATCCAAATAGTAAGTAAGGCTCATCTTTCAATGAGCCACCAAAAGATTAAGCCGACAACTTAACCCCTTTGTCACTATCACTTTCTAAATCAGCCAATCCACCCACCCGAGCACTCAACTCCCCACGTTGCTTATCAGAAAGCGAACCCCAGCTCTCCTTAATATCGCGCCATACCTGCACGGTAAAACTCTTGGTAACCGTTTTAAATGGATGGCCCATCAACTCACCTTCAAATAAGGCTTTGTCCTGGCGCCAGGCTTCTTCATTAAACAGGGTCTCACCCTGAGCTGTGTATTGTTCATAAGCGGCTTCATTTTGTTTCATAAGCGGCACAAAGGTATTCATGATGATATCCAGCAGGTTAATTAGCTTGTCGGATATGTGCAAATCACTTTCGCCGCTATTGGCATCCAGAGCATGCTGGTTATTTTTAATTTTCCATAACCATTTATGCAGGGTAGGAGTGCGTTTTAACATGTCTTGTTCTGCGGCAGGATCGTCAAGCAGCATGCCAAACATGCCAAAGATACTGGCGTCGGCTATGGTAAAACTATTACCCAGTAGATAAGGCTGACTGCAAAGAATATTCTCTAACGCCAAAATAAAATCATTCCATAACTGATCCAGTAGCGTATGGGTTTCTGGCCAATCGGCCTTAATAGGTGCTTTTAAGTATTTAGGCACATCTTGCTGAACATTCGCTGGTGGCATACTAAACAGGTATGGCAAGCGGCTTACCTGGCGTTTGCCAAACCAGGTAGGAAAACCTTTTTTACGAGAAAACAACGGAAAGTTAGAAAACTCTTTAAACAAACGTTCACCAGCATCGTTGGTGTCGGCGGAATGGAACCAGCGCAAGTGGTGAGCTAGGTGAATAATAAAATCATCACCGGCTTCATCTATAAGCTGCGCAACAAAGGCGAGGGCTGGGTCTTGAGGCCAAAGTTTTCGATCCGTGATAGGACTGTTTTGGGTATCCAGCCAGCGTGAAATGGCCGATGAGTCATATTGAACACGGCCCTTTGGCTCAATTAAAAAAGGCACCCCAGGATATTCGTCCAGCTTGGTCATTTTAGGATGTTTATAAATTTTACCGCGGCGCTTGGCAATTTCTACTTTAATTGCCTGAAGTGTGTTTTGAACCTTGCCACCTTGCCCGGGTAAACTTTTATAGGTGTGTCCGTTATAGGAAAGACACGATTGAATCTTTAAGGAAAAAGGTGATAACTCGGAGGTCATCAGTAAAAAATTAGCCACGTTAAATACTCCGCGCTTTAATAATTAATAAAGTTTTAAATTTACAATTCAATATTCTTAACCCGTTATATAAACAGGGCCAGGCTTCTCTGAATAAACCAGTAGCCGCTTGCTATGCCCACCATATAAATTATCCACAGAGGTAAGGTAATACTGGCAAGTGTGTTTGGCAGGCTTTCCATGACCAAGTCAGTTGGTGGATATAGGAATTTTGTCTTTAAAAATGTGTATGTTTTTTCTATGGCGACCAGGAGTGAAATGACCACGGCTATAAATAATATTTGCCCTAGTTCAACGCCTAGGTTGAAAAATACCAACGCTGGTAATTTCATTGTGGACGGTAATCCTAAGTCTCCCAGAGCGCTAGCAAAGCCTAATCCGTGCAGTAACCCAAACAGACTGGCCATCGTGGCTGGGTGCCTCCAAATGAGGCTGGTATGGATGCTTCCCTTTTTTTCTTTAGCAATCTCTACTGCAAGCATCACTATGCTTAGGGCAATTAATACCTCTACTAAATCTACCCGTATATGAATGATCTCAAGGCTGGCCAGAACTAGAGTAACTGAGTGGGCTAAAGTGAAACCTGTGATGGTAATGAATATTCGGCGCAGGCCTCCGGCAATTTGCATTAAACACAATACAAATAAAAGGTGATCGTAGCCTTCCAATATATGAAATAAACCGGCTTTAATATATTGCTGGGTCACTTGGAGAAAACCTACCTTGTCAGGCAACGTAATGCTTAAAACATCAGGGCCATTAAACAGGCTGAAAGCCCCACCAGATAATTTAGTAAACTGAACTAAGCTGGATAGCGCCGGATTATTATTGGGGTAAGTTAACGCCACACTCATTTCTTTACTGTCTTGTATATCACAGTGAAATTGTTTTTGGCCGCTTAAGCTGGGGCGGTTATTGCCCTGTATCATCTTACAATTGTTACCCACCAGATTAATGATAGGTTCACTACCAGCTTGCATGACAGGAGGGACTTTCCAGCGTACGTCATAAACGGCGCCGGTCGCTTCGGTAATTTCAATGTACACCGGACGGCCTTCATGGCCATAACATTTGGCATGGAAAAAGAAACCGGTTAACAACAGGGCCATAAATAGGCGCAATGTGGCCTTAAACCAGGTATTAGTTAACATGGGCTTGCTGCTCTTGCTTCTTAACCTGGGATGTTATTTTAACGCCGGTATTATTCTCCATTTGATATCGAGTAATCATTTTCTGCAGCGCTTGTTTTTTAATGTCGGCCTGCTTAATTCGTTGTAAGTGCTCTAATACCTGTCCTGCCACTTCTTCAAGTTGTGGCTCTCGCTCTGGATGAGTCTTGGATATCATCACCAAGTGAGAGCCGTAGCGTGAATGAATAGGGCCAACCCATTGGTTAACATTTTTTAATTTAAAAACTTCCTTTGAGAACGCCTCGCCAAAGTGACTGGCGACAAAAGCCGGGGTGCGATCAACATAATTACGGTGATAGAAAAAACGCTGACCATATTCAGAGGCTTTTTCAAATGGCACCAAATGGTCCTTAAGCGTGCCTAAGGTGGTGCTGGCAAGGGATGTGGCCTTTGCTCCATGGGTGTTTTCATCGTTATTTTTATCGAAGAAGACATGAGTAAAGGTAACCGCAGCATCTATCTTGTATTGATCTTTATTGTCATTAAAGAATGTCTCTATTTCAGACTCGTCAATTTTTGTTGCATCGCTAATAAAACCGCGATTAATGTACTCAATCTTTTGAATCAGGCGGCGGCGAATAATTTGATCGTCTTTTTCAAGGCCTAAGCTCAGGGCCTCACGGTACATCACTTCTTCACGGATATAGTCATCTATTAACTTGTTCTTTTCACTATCGTTCATATCAAGCCACTTTGCTTTGGCATTGGCTTGATTAAACGACTTGTTTTGAAACTGTAAAAATTGAATTAAATTTTCTGGGTTTAATTGAATGGTTTTATCGCTATTACCATACCCATCTTGGCTGGGATAAAAGCTTTCTAGCAGGCAATACAAAATAAGGCCAATTACTAAAAAATGCAGCATTGGCTCATGAGTGTATTTTTTTAGTTGCTTTAACATAAACCTAACCTGCAATGACACATGAATAGTTATTACATGTGCCGTTATTGATTATTAATTTAGAGAAATTTCCAACCCCACCCAGCTCTGCGAAAAACAGTAGCAGGGTTAGAAATTAATTTGTTACCCGGTTATTAAGGGGTGTACCAAACCGGAGACGTGTAAGCACGTTCCTGAATGGCAGCAGGGCCTTCTTCGGGTGTTTTTATTTGCAGCGCGATGGCATCGTAAAGAGAATGGCGCGGCGTTGGAATTTGCAATACACGTACATAATAAAAGGCACGCTGGTTGGCATTAAAACTAGGGTCCGTCCAAATGGTAGAAAGCTCGGTGCTGCCGATGCTATTTTCATAAGTGGCGTACTCACGATCAACCGTGTCGCCCACAGCGGGTAGCTTACCGTTTTTATCTAGCTTGCGATTATCAGACCAAACCACGTTGAATATTTTTTCATGGCTCACACCAGAGTTATCAAGCCAGCCCTTCACTACTTGTACTCGGTCTAGATTTGCGCCCACAGGATCCTTGGTGGCTCGAATTAATAATTCAATTTTTTCATTTTTATTAGATGGACGAGTTAAGTCGCCACCCATGGGCACCCCTTGCTTGTAACCATATTTGGCCAGGTTTTCACCTTTAAGGGCTTTATCACTGAAGTTCCAACCGCCAAACATACGCACCTTAATGCGTGGGCCACTGGTGGCATAAACTTCACGACGTTTAAACGCTGAATAGATACCGGTACGGGTATTTTCATCGGCCCAAACTGCTGCCAAACCAGAAGCCGACATGTTCCAACCCGAGGCCTTAGTGCCGCCTATGATGCCCTTACGTTTGGTGTCGGGAGTGGAGTCGTGGGCAAATTTCCCCCAGAAGTTACCTTCTTCTGCACTTGATAAACCGGTATGCGCATCGGTGCTGCCGATCAAACCAAATTTGTAAGGGTTAACACCAATTTTCTTTTCAATTTCTAAGCCACGCTTTAAACCGGAGCGCACGTAATCGGCCTCGGTGACGATAGGGTCTTGCGGGGTTTTTTGCAGATAAAAACCATAGGTTTCAAAATCGGCAAATTCATCATTTGGGGATAGTTGTGGATGGGCTTCGCTGTCGCCTTTAATTTGAGTGACTTCAACCACAGGCTCCCAAGCCATACGGGTTTTGGCATAAGCCACAGTGATGGGCTCACCTTTTAAAGTCACCTCGGGGAACATGTAACCCTTACTCACGTTAGAATTATGAGGAATGGCAATGAATTCGCTGCCGGTTTCCTTGCTGGTTTTATCCAACCATGCCCATAAATCTTCAGGGTACTGACTTTGGTCAGATCCATAAGGCAGGTATTGCTTGGCCATGGCGGCATCGTTAGGAGACATCACTACTCGGTGTAAATTAGCACCGGTGGGAATAGAGCTCCATTCCCAACCTAAAATGGCGGTGAACTTGCCTGGTTCGTTGTGACGGTCGGCGGCGTCGGCAATGTCACCCCAGGCGGTCACTTCGGTAGGTGTCATATCGCCAAGGTTGTCGTACATCACATTGGCAGGATCTTGAACCGGATCGGTGCCCGGGAATTGGGCTTTTTCTGGCAATACTTCGTTAAAGAGATCGATGCCCTCGCCCTTACCATCGTCATAAACATAATTAACATACTTAATGGTAAACCAGCGTACGATGCTCTTAAAAATGCCTTCCTCACCAACTTCTTCGGTACCACTGGTGATGGCACGAATAACCCCCATGCCTTCGGCATGATCAGATACCACCAGGAAATCCAGCGGCG